>Ga0209358_10000008_pt1 | contig 300281 bp, 283 predicted proteins | sample LauGreFa1BDMLBSN_2_FD_187574 | JGI IMG/M metagenome (GOLD analysis project Ga0209358, IMG submission 187574) | Freshwater lake microbial communities from Lake Michigan, USA - Fa13.BD.MLB.SN (SPAdes) (version 2) | ecosystem: Environmental > Aquatic > Freshwater > Lake | place: Lake Michigan... | reverse complement strand
TTTGACAAACAAGATTGAGGTTATTGCCTACATCCCAGGAGAAGGTCATAACTTACAAGAACACTCTATCGTATTAATCCGTGGTGGTCGTGTTAAAGACTTACCAGGTGTGCGTTACCACATTGTTCGTGGTAGCCTCGATACTGCAGGTGTTAAAGACCGTAAGCAGTCTCGTTCTAAGTACGGTACTAAAAAAGAAAAGGCTAAAAAATAGTCTCTAAAAAAATTATTACAAAAAAGCTAATAAGTAGATCACATGCGTAAAGCACAAGCCAAAAAATTACCCCTAGCTCCTGATGGACGTTTCAATGATAAATTGGTTACTCGTTTCATTAATAACTTAATGTGGCAGGGTAAAAAAAGTACTGCAATCAACATTTTCTATGATGCAGTAGACAAGGTTACTAAAATGACCGGAGAAGATGGTTATGAAGTATGGAAAAGAGCCGTTGCTAACGTAACGCCTGCTGTTGAAGTACGTAGCCGTCGTATTGGTGGTGCTACTTTCCAAATTCCATCAGAAGTACGTGCAGATCGTAAGATTTCATTGAGTATGAAATGGTTAATCCGTTTCAGCCGTGAAAGAAATGGTCGTACCATGGCTGACAAATTAGCGAACGAAATGTTAGCTGCTAGTAAGGGTGAAGGTGCTGCTTTCAAAAAGAAAGAAGATACACACCGTATGGCTGAGGCGAACAAAGCGTTCTCTCACTTTAAAATTTAATTTCAATCTAACTGCTTATAGAAGCCCCAAACTTAGGTTTGGGGCTTTTTTTGTGCATAATTAATTAATAAATTACACCGGAAACCTTTTTCCAATTGGTATAATTATTACCTTTGCCGCCTCGAAAATTGAGGAACTGTTTCCTCAAACAAAACTTAATAAACAAGCACTATTATGGCTGACTTGAAATTTCAAAGAAACTTTGGTATCGCCGCACACATTGATGCTGGTAAAACCACTACAACAGAGCGTATTTTACGCTACACAGGTATGATTCATAAAATTGGTGAAGTGCACGATGGTGCTGCTACTACCGATTGGATGGAGCAAGAAAAAGAAAGAGGTATTACCATTACTTCAGCTGCTGTAAGCTGCCAATGGAATTTCCCTACTGTAAAAGGTAAGGCGGATGCTAATACAAAAAGTTATTACTTCAATATCATCGATACTCCGGGTCACGTGGATTTTACCGTAGAGGTAGAGCGTTCTATGCGTGTATTAGATGGTTTGATTGCACTTTTCTCTGCAGTTGATGGGGTAGAACCACAATCAGAAACAGTATGGCGTCAAGCAAACCGTTATAAAGTTCCACGTATTGGTTTCGTTAACAAAATGGACCGTGCTGGTGCAGACTTTTTGATGGTAGTAAATCAAGTAAAAGAAATGTTAGGCGCTAAAGCTGTGCCTCTTCAATTACCTATTGGTGCCGAAGATAATTTCACAGGTGTTGTGGATTTAATCAAAATGAAAGGTATCATCTGGCATATGGAAACAGAAGGTATGACTTTTGATGAAATTGAAGTGCCTGCTGATATGAAAGAAGATGTTGAATTCTGGAGACAGAATTTGATTGAAGCTGTTGCAGAATACGACGACAAATTAATGGAGAAATTCTTCGAAAATCCAGATTCTATTTCTGAAGACGAAGTACATGAAGCAATCCGTAAAGCTTGTATCGATTTAAGTATCGTTCCAATGATGTGTGGATCTTCATTCAAAAATAAAGGTGTACAAACTGCACTTGATGCGGTATGTCGTTACCTGCCTTCTCCAATTGATGTAGAAGATACACAAGGTACAGATCCTGATACAGGAGCTGTTATCACGCGTAAGCCTGATGCTAAAGAACCATTTGCTGCACTTGCATTTAAAATCATGACCGATCCTTTCGTAGGACGTTTAGCGTTCTTCAGATGTTATTCTGGTCACTTAGATGCTGGCTCATATGTACTCAACGTACGTAGTGGTAAAAAAGAGCGTATCTCTCGTATCATGAAAATGTTTGCGAACAAACAAAACCCTGTAGACTTTATTGAAGCAGGTGATATCGCAGCAGCGGTAGGTTTTAAAGAAATCAAAACAGGTGATACTTTATGTGATGAAAACCATCCAATCACCCTAGAAAATATGTTTATTCCTGAGCCCGTTATCGCGGTAGCTGTTGAGCCTAAAACGCAAGCAGACGTTGATAAAATGGGTATGGCCATTGCTAAATTAGTGGAAGAAGATCCAACACTTCGTGTAAACACAGACGAAGATACAGGTCAAACCATCTTAAGAGGTATGGGTGAATTACACTTAGAAATTATCATTGACCGTATGCGTCGTGAATTCAAAGTGGAAGTTAACCAAGGTGCGCCACAGGTAGCTTACAAAGAATCATTTGGAATCACTGTTGAACACCGTGAAGTACTTAAGAAGCAATCAGGTGGTCGTGGTAAATTTGCTGATATTCAATTTGCTTTTGGTCCTGCTGATGAAGAGTGGCTAAAAGAAAACGAAGGCAAGCATTTCCAATTCGTAAACGATTTATTTGGTGGATCAATCCCTAAAGAATTTGTTCCAGCGATCCAAAAAGGTTTTGAAACTTCAATGGCTACAGGTGTTCTAGCAGGTTACCCTGTTAACAACATGAAAGTGCGTGTATTTGATGGTTCTTACCACGATGTGGATTCTGATGCAATGTCTTTCGAATTGTGTGCTAAAGCTGCCTTCCGTGAAGCGGGTCGTAAAGCAAAACCAACTTTACTTGAGCCAATCATGAAAGTAGAGGTATTAACCCCAGATCAGTACATGGGAGACGTTACCGGTGACTTAAACCGTCGTCGTGGTATGCTAGAAGGTATGGATAGTCGTGCTAACTTACAGGTTATCAAGGCAAAAGTTCCACTTAGTGAAATGTTTGGTTATGTAACCCAACTTCGTTCATTGTCTTCTGGTCGTGCTACTTCAACCATGGAATTCTCTCATTACAACCCAGCACCAAACAACGTTGCTGAAGAGGTAATGGCGAAAAACAAGGGTAAAGTTAAAATCGAAGAATAAGGTAAATATCTTATTGATTTATAAGTGTTTTAAAGCCCAAGCCCTGCTCCAAACCGGAGTGGGGCTTGTTTTTTTAAGTATTTTGAAAAAAAACAGCTTTTTTCTTAAAAATTATTGGTTTTTTCTTGACCATCTGATTACAGTCCCTTACCTTTGCAACCCCAATAAGAAAATTGGGTTTCGACTATGTCTCAACGAATCAGAATCAAATTACAATCTTACGATCACAATCTAGTAGATAAATCTGCAGAAAAAATCGTAAAAACTGTACGCAGCACAGGTGCCGTAGTAACAGGTCCTATTCCTTTGCCAACACACAAAAGAATCTTTACCGTTCTTCGTTCGCCACACGTAAACAAGAAAAGCCGTGAGCAATTCCAACTTGCAACGCATAAGCGTTTGTTGGATATTTACACGTCTTCTTCAAAAACAGTAGATGCGCTAAGTAAATTAGACTTGCCTTCTGGTGTTGAAGTAGAGATCAAAGCCTGATAAGCTGTCTTAGCTGCTTAACGCCTAAGACAAACCATCAACAAGAGTTCTTATAAATTCGTCAACTGTCAACAATAACTCGTTTTAAATAACTGGTTATTGGAAAACAGCTCTGATAAAAAATAAAAAGGTTTGCACGCACAATGCGCGTAAATCATACATATAAACAGGCCCTTCGAGGTTTGTTTACTACCGGTACTTCCGCTTCAATTGTTTTAACAACATATTGAAAACAAAGGAAAAGGTCGGTGGCAAACAAGGATTGAATCCCGCTTTCATCGGCAGGATGTCCTCTATAACCTTTGCGGGGCATAAACCGCAACACGATGAAAGGTATTATTGGTAAAAAAATCGGGATGACCAGCATCTTCCAAGAAGATGGCAAGCAAACTGCTTGTACCATCATTGAAGCTGGTCCATGTACCGTAACACAAGTGAAAACCCAGGAGACTGATGGTTACACTGCACTTCAACTAGCATTTGGCGACAAAAAAGACAAGCACGCAACTAAAGCCGAGCTTAATCACTACGCAAAAGCCCAAACTTCAGCTAAGAAATTCGTAAAAGAATTCCGTAATTATTCTATAGAAAAGCAACTAGGCGAGACCGTTACTTTAGATATTTTTTCTGAAGGTGACGAGATCGAAATTGTTGGTACCACTAAGGGTAAAGGTTTCCAAGGTGTTGTAAAGCGCCATGGATTTTCTGGTGTTGGTGAAGCATCACACGGTCAGCACGATCGTCAACGCGCACCAGGATCTATCGGTGGTTCTTCTTATCCATCACGCGTATTTAAGGGCATGAGAATGGCCGGCCGTATGGGTGGAGACCGTGTTAAAATGAAAGGTCTTAAAGTGGTTAAAATTTTCCCTGAAAAGAATTATATCCTAGTTACTGGTTCAGTACCTGGTCACAATGGTTCTATCGTTTTAATCCAGAAGTAATAACACCTAATTCAAAATTACCATGCAAGTAGATGTATTAAATATAAAAGGACAGAAAACCGGCAGAACGGTAGAATTACCAGCTGAGATTTTCGGTATCGAGCCAAACGATCACGTGATCTACCTGGCTGTAAAACAATATTTGGCTGCGGGCCGTACTGGTACGCACAAAGTAAAAACACGTGCTGAAGTACAAGGTGCTAGCCGTAAGTTACACAAGCAAAAAGGAACGGGTGGTGCTCGTAAGGGTAATATCCGTAACCCATTATACAAGGGTGGTGGTACCATTTTTGGTCCAAAACCACACTCTTACGATTTTAAATTAAATCGTAAAGTTAAAGACCTTGCTAAACTTTCTGCTTTAAGTTACAAAGCAAAAGAAAATGCAATCGTTGTTGTTGAAGACATCACAATGGATGTTCCTAAAACAAAAACTTTAGTAGAGGTAATGAAAAACCTAAGCCTTTCTAATAAGAAGTCTTTGTTTGTTTTACCAGAATACAATGATAATTTATACTTGAGCACACGTAACGTACCTAATGTTGCTAGCAGTTTATTAGCTGACATCAACACTTACGAAATCATGAACGCTGACGTATTAGTAATCACAGAAGCAACTGCAAAAATCTTCACAGAAGAGGAAGCAGCAGCATAATAATTTTAGAATCGTTTCAACACAAATAAAATGAAACCGACCGACGTATTAATAAAGCCTATTTTAACTGAAAAAGCAAACGCTCAACAAGAAACTTTGAGAAAGTATGCTTTTAAAGTAGATCGTAAGGCTAACAAATTAGAAATTAAAAAAGCAGTAGAAACTTTCTACGGTGTTACTGTTGTAGATGTAAACACTGCTGTTGCTCCAGGTAAAAATAAAGCACGCTATACAAAAGCTGGTTTTATTCAAGGTATGAAGTCTGCTTATAAAAAAGCATTCGTTACTGTTGCCGAAGGCGAAACAATTGACTTATACGCAAATATTTAATTTATAGTACGCAGAGCTGAGAATTCTGCATTTAAACAAATAGAAAATGCCACTTAAAAAGTACAAACCAATTACTGCCGGAACACGCTGGAGAATTGGAAATGCTTATGCAGAAATTACTACCAACAAACCTGAAAAGAGTTTGTTAGAACCACAGAAGAAAACGGCTGGCCGTAACTTCCAAGGTCGTCGTGTAATGCGTTACATGGGGGGTGGAAGCAAGCACCATTACCGTCTGGTTGATTTCAAAAGAGACAAACGTGATATTGCAGCTACTGTAGTATCTATCGAGTACGATCCAAACCGTACAGCGTTTATTGCTTTATTGCAATACGCAGACGGAGAAAAGCGTTATATCATTGCTCCACAAGGTTTACAAGTGGGTGCAACTGTAATTGCTGGTGACGCTGTTGCTCCAGAATTAGGTAACGCACTTCCTTTAAAGAGCATGCCATTAGGTACCACTATTCACAACATCGAATTACAGCCTGGTCAAGGTGGTAAGATGGTGCGCAGTGCTGGTGGATCTGCACAGCTTGCGAACAAAGAAGAAAAATACGGTGTATTAAAAATGCCTTCTGGCGAACTTCGTAAAGTTCTTATCAATTGTTATGCAACTGTAGGTGTAGTTTCTAATAGTGATCATAACCTCGAAACTGCTGGTAAAGCTGGTAAGAATCGTTGGAAAGGTATTCGCCCTCGCGTTCGTGGTGTAGCCATGAACCCAGTAGATCACCCGATGGGTGGTGGTGAAGGTAGAGCTTCAGGTGGTCACCCACGTAGCAGAACTGGTAAGTATGCAAAAGGTGAAAAAACAAGAACAAAAGGAAAAGGAAGTGACAAATTAATTATCCAACGCAGAGACGGTAAAAAGCTCGCTAAATAATTAACAAGCATTTTCAAATCATAATATTTATCATAACTCAATTAACTCATAATTATGGGTCGTTCGATTAAAAAAGGTCCTTACGTTGATGCCAACGTTGAATCCAAGGTTTTAGCAATCAATGATGGTTCAGCAAAGAAAGGCGTAATCAAAACTTGGAGTCGTAGAAGTACCATTACTCCAGATTTTGTTGGCCATACTTTTGCAGTACACAACGGAAATAAATTTATCCCTGTGTATGTAACAGAATTCATGGTAGGTCACAAATTGGGTGAATTTTCACCTACTCGTAACTTCAGAGGACACGCAGGAACTAAAAAATAAACAGTAAGAAGTGAACGTTAAGTTTACTTCAAACGTCAAACTAAAAAAGAAATGGAAGCAGTAGCTAAACTGAACAATTATCCAACAGGGCCGCGCAAAATGCGTTTGCTTGCTGATGTGATCCGTGGAATGGAAGTAGAAAAAGCTTTGGCGATTCTAGAATTCCACCCACAGCACAATGCAGTACCTTTGGCTAAATTGCTAAAAAGTGCCATCAACAACTGGGAACAAAAAAACAATGGCGCAAGTGCTGCAGATAGCAGCTTGATTGTAAAAACTGTATTTGTAGACGGTGGCCGTGTTTTAAAACGCATGCGTCCAGCTCCACAAGGCCGCGGTTACAGAGTTCGTAAGCGCAGCAATCATGTAACATTAATCGTAGATTCTAAAAACTAATTGTAAAACCACTATATGGGTCAGAAAGCAAATCCAATTGGTAACAGGTTAGGTATCATCCGCGGATGGGACAGCAACTGGTATGGTTCTAAAAAAGACTATGCTAATAAGTTGATTGAGGATCATAAGATCCGTACTTACCTAAATGCCCGTATCAACAAGGGCGGTATCGCTAAAATCGTAATTGAGCGTACCCTTGGTAAGTTAATTGTAACGATTCATACCTCTAAGCCTGGTATCATCATCGGTAAAGGCGGTGGAGAAGTAGATCGTATCAAAGAAGAGTTGAAAAACTTAACGAAAAAAGATGATGTGCAAATCAACATCCTAGAGATTCGTCGTCCAGAATTAGACGCACAAATCGTAGGTGAAACAATTGCTCGTCAAATCGAAAATCGTATCAACTTTAAGCGTGCTACTAAAATGTCTATTGCCTCTACTTTACGTATGGGAGCAGAAGGTATTAAAGTAAAATTAGGTGGCCGTCTAGGCGGTGCTGAAATCGCACGTTCTGAAGAATTTAAACAAGGTCGTGTACCTCTACATACGTTCCGTATGGATATCGATTATGCAAACGTATTTGCACAAACCGTTTACGGTAAAATCGGTATCAAAGTATGGATCTGTAAAGGTGAAGTACTTGGTAAGCGTGAATTAAATCCAAACTTCGTTGGTGGCAAAAATGACATGAGCGAAAGAAGAGGTGGAGAAGAGCGCAGACCGGGTGGCGATAGAAGAGATGATCGCAGACCAGGTGGTGGTAGAGACAACCGTGGTGGTGGTCCTCGTCCAGAACGCAGAGGATAATATCTTCTGTACAACAAAGAATTGACAATTTTTGAATTTTCAAATTGAAATAAATGTTACAGCCTAAAAGAAGTAAACACAGGAAGCAGCAAAAAGGCCGCATACGCGAAGTGGCTAAGCGTGGCACTTCCATTTCATTCGGTTCATTCGCTTTAAAAGCATTAGAGCCAATCTGGTTGACAAACCGTCAGATTGAATCTGCTCGTCAAGCAATGACACGTGCTATGAAAAGAGAAGGTAACGTGTGGATCCGCGTATTTCCTGATAAAATTATTACACATAAGCCTGCAGAGGTGAGAATGGGTAAAGGTAAAGGTAACCCTGAGTATTGGGCTGCTGTAGTTGAACCAGGACGCATCATTTTTGAGTGCGACGGTGTAACAGCGCAAGTAGCACAGGAGGCAATGGGCTTAGCGGCTCAAAAGCTACCTATCAAAACCAAATTCATTACTAGAAGGGATTTGCAAGCTTAATTTAAAATACAATTTGCAATGGCAAACAAGACATCATACGATTTTAACAAAAGCCTAAAGGACATGAATGTTCAAGACCTTCAGGCTAAAATTCAAGAAGATCAATTAAGATTGAAAAAGCTTGAATTCGCTCACGCTATTTCTCCACTCGAAAACCCGATGAATATTCGTGCGCTTCGTAGAGACATCGCACGTATTAAAACGGAATTGAAGAAAAAAGAAATGGGTATCTAATAAGATATCTAAACCATAAATAAATAACAATGGCTGAAGTAAGAAATTTACGTAAAACGAGAACTGGGCTAGTAACTAGCGATAAAATGGATAAGACCATTACAGTTGCTGTAGAAAGAAAAGTAAAACACCCTATCTACGGTAAGTTCGTAAAGAAAACAACAAAGTTCCACGCACACGACGAAAAGGGAGAGTGCGGTATTGGAGACGTAGTAAAAATAATGGAAACGCGTCCACTTAGTAAAACTAAGCGTTGGAGACTCGTAGAAATTATCCAAAAAGCAAAATAGGCCCTCGGGCTTCATGCTGCAAACCGTCCATGAGTAATTATACGGGTGTAGCCTCTGAAAAATAAACATTCTTCTGTCGCTAAAAAAGTGATAGATCTAACAGCTAAAAGCTAAAAAAATGATTCAGCAAGAAAGTAGATTGAATGTAGCTGATAACAGTGGTGCAAAAGAAGTCCTTTGTATTAAGGTTCTTGGTAACAGTGGTCAAGATTACGCCAAAATTGGTGATAAGATTGTTGTAACTGTTAAAAGTGCAATCCCTGCAGGCGGTGTTAAAAAAGGTACGGTTTCTAAAGCAGTTATCGTGCGTACTAAAAATAAATTACGTCGTAAAGATGGTTCTTATATCCGTTTCGATGACAACGCTGTAGTGTTGTTAAACAATTCAGACGAACCACGCGGTACACGTATTTTTGGACCAGTAGCTCGTGAACTTCGTGACGCAGGTTACATGAAGATTATTTCATTAGCTCCAGAAGTATTATAATAATAAGTCATTAATAGACGTTTAAGTTAAAAACAATGAGTACAAGATTCAAACCTAAATTCAACATCAAAAAAGGAGATACCGTTGTGGTAATCACCGGTGATGACAAGGACTTGAAAAAGCCTCGTAAGGTATTAGAAGTGATTGTAGATAAAGGCCGTGTAGTAGTAGAAGGCGTTAATATCGTTACAAAACATACGAAACCTTCTGCACAAAATACAAAAGGTGGTATCGTTAAAGTAGAAGCACCTATCAACATTAGTAACATTATGTTGTGGGACGCTAAAACGAGTCAGCCAACCAAAGCTACGCGTACACGCGAGAGTGGTAAATTAGTTCGTGTATCAAAAAAATCAGGGGAGGTAATTAAATAATGAGCACAGTAAAATATACTCCAAGATTAGCAGACAAGTACACTAAAGAAGTGATACCTGCTTTAATGAAAAAGTTCGCTTACAAAACTGTAATGCAAGCTCCTAAGTTAGAAAAAATTTGTATCAACCGTGGCGTTAATGGCGCGGTAAACGATAAGAAATTAATTGATATCGCTGTAGATGAACTAAACATGATCACTGGTCAGAAAGCAGTTCCTACGATGTCTAAAAAAGACATCTCAAACTTCAAATTACGTAAGGGTATGCCAATTGGTGCTCGCGTAACTTTAAGAGGCGAGAAGATGTACGAATTTTTAGATCGTTTGGTATCTGTAGCACTTCCACGTGTACGTGATTTCAAAGGTATTAGCGATAAAGCTTTTGATGGTCGTGGTAACTACACATTAGGTGTTACTGAGCAAATCATTTTCCCTGAAATCGATATTGATAAAATCACTAAGATTACAGGTATGGATATCACTTTTGTAACATCTGCGCAAAGCAACGAAGAAGCGTACGAGTTATTAAAAGAATTAGGTATGCCATTTAAAGGAACCAAAAAAGAAATTAATTAAATTAAAGAAACTGGTAGCAGCCGGCTTTGTAATAACACAATCACCGGAACCTACTCAAACCCAAATAAATAAAACATGGCAAAAGAATCAGTAAAAGCCAGACAAAGAAAACGCGAGAAGATGGTAGCGAAGTTTGCAGAAAAGCGTGCCGCTTTAAAAGAGGCAGGTGATTATGCAGAGCTAGACCTTCTTCCTAAAAATGCGTCTCCTGTTCGCTTAAAAAACCGTTGTCAATTAACCGGTCGTCCTAAAGGTTACATGAGATACTTTGGTCTCTCAAGGATTATGTTCCGCGATATGGCACTTAATGGAATGATTCCTGGTGTAAAAAAAGCGAGCTGGTAGTACCACTACGTTTTAGTAAACAAATTTTGAACTGATTTAATTTTTATAAAAATGGTAACTGATCCAATAGCAGATTTCTTAACGAGAATTCGTAACGCGCAAATGGCCGGTCACAGAATGGTAGAAATTCCTGCCTCTAATTTAAAAAAGCGTATGACTGAGATTTTATACAATCAAGGTTATATCCTTAAGTATAAATTCGAAGAAGATACTAAGCAAGGTCTTATCAAGATCGCGTTAAAGTATGATGAAAATACAAAGCAACCAGCTATCCGTACACTCGAAAGAATTAGCCGTCCAGGTTTACGCCAGTACGCTAAGCCTGCCGAAATCAAGCGTGTAATCAACGGTTTAGGTATTGCTATCTTAAGTACTTCTAAAGGGGTATTAACAGATAAGCAAGCTAAAGCTGCAAACGTAGGTGGCGAAGTACTTTGTTACATCCACTAAAATAAATACCGGAACTGACAATTATGCTTTTTAGTCGGAGCAGAACACGGTACCGGATTCAATTAACAAATTAAACAACATCGACTATGTCTCGTATTGGTAAAGCCCCTGTTACAATTCCTGCTGGAGTTACAGTAACGGTAAGCAAAGAAAACGTAGTGACTGTAAAAGGTCCTAAAGGCGAATTAAAAGAAACAGTAGATAGAGATATCATTGTTACTGTTACTGAAACTGAAGTTTTAGTTTCTCGCCCTACAGAACAAATCCGTCACAGAGCAATGCACGGTTTATACCGTTCACTCATCAGCAACCTTGTAAAAGGTGTAACTGATGGTTATAAAAAAGAATTAGAATTAGTGGGTGTGGGTTTTAAAGCTGCCAATACTGGTAACCTTTTAGACTTAGCACTTGGTTATTCTCACAATATTATTTTTGAAATTCCTAGCGAATTAAAAGTAGCTACCACTACAGAAAAAGGTCAAAACCCTAAAATCTTCTTAGAAGGTATCGACAAACAATTAATTGGTCAGGTTGCTGCAAAATTAAGAAGCCTACGTAAACCAGAGCCGTACAAAGGTAAAGGTGTTAAATACGCTGGTGAAATTCTTAGAAGAAAAGCTGGTAAAGCTGCTGGTAAATAAGCTAAGATTTATAATAAATAAAATAATCAACGATCTCCGGCCGAATCGGAGGTTTCAAACAGAAATACAATGGGTAAATTAATTCAAAGGCAAAAAATCAGATACCGCATCCGCAAAAAGGTGCAAGGTACTGCTGTGAAGCCTCGCTTGTCTGTATTCAGAAGCAATGCCGAAATCTATGCACAATTAATAGATGACGACAACAGTGTAACACTTGCATCTGCGTCTTCAAGAGATAAAGATATTGCTGCTCAAAAAATCACTAAGATTGAAAAATCTAAGTTGGTGGGCGCAGCAGTTGCTCGTAAAGCTATCGAACTAGGCTTAACTGCCGTGGTTTTTGATAGAGGTGGTAATTTGTATCATGGCCGTGTTAAGTCTGTGGCAGATGGTGCAAGAGAAGCCGGTCTTCAATTCTAATTAGCTAACAACAATTAATCGTTAGATAAATGTCTAAAGTAAACGTAAATAAGGTAAAAGCCGCTGGCGATGTGGAACTTAAAGAAAAAGTAGTTGCCATTAATCGCGTGGTTAAAACCACTAAAGGTGGACGTACATTCAGCTTCTCAGCGCTTGTCGTAGTAGGTAATGAAAATGGTGTTGTAGGACAAGGTTTGGGTAAGGCAAAAGAGGTACAAGAAGCAATTGCAAAAGGTATCGATGACGCAAAGAAAAACCTTTTGAAAGTCCCTGTTATGCACGGAACTATTCCGCACGAACAATGGGCTAAGCAAGGTGCTGCTAAAGTGTTGATTAAGCCAGCTGCACATGGAGCGGGTGTAATCGCAGGAGGTAGCATGCGCGCAGTACTTGAAAGCGCTGGTATCACTGACGTATTAGCAAAAAGTTTAGGATCTGCTAACCCACACAACGTGGTTAAAGCAACTTTAAAAGCTTTAAGCCTTTTAAGAGAGCCTGTACAAGTAGCAAAAACACGTAGTGTTAAACTAAGCAAAGTTTTTAACGGATAAAACCTCTGGTTATGAAAAAAATTAAAATAACTCAGATCAAGAGTGGTATCGATAGATCTGAGCGCCAAAAACAAACTTTAATTGCATTAGGTCTAAGAAAACTAAATGCATCAAAAGAAGTGGAAGCAACTCCTCAAATTTTAGGAATGGTAAACAAAGTGAGCCATTTAGTAAAAGTAGAAGAGATCGCTTAATACTTTTTAAAGCATGTATACGTTATTATAAAAATGAGTCAATTTTTCAATTGATTCATTTTTATTTAATTTGATACTCATATTTTTTATTATTTAACAATTGCGAGGGGTGATACCCCGTAAGTTCAAAATCAAACAACATGAAACTACACAATTTAAAGCCAGCAGAAGGATCTACGCACAAAGCAATCCGTATTGGTCGTGGTGAAGCATCTGGTAAAGGTGGTACTTCTACAAAAGGTAACAAAGGTGGTCAAAGCCGTGCTGGTTACAAAAGCAAAATGGGTCACGAAGGTGGTCAGATGCCAATTCAACGTCGTGTTCCTAAGCGTGGATTTAAAAACAACAATCGTATTGAATTTAAAGTGTTTAACCTTGGTCAAATCGACCAATTGGTTGAAAAATATGCTTTCACTGAATTTAGCTTAGAAAACTTATACATCAACGGTTTAATTAGCCGTACGGATCGTGTAAAAGTATTAGCAAATGGCGAATTAAAGGCTAAACTTACATTTAAGGTAAATGCTGCAAGTGACAAGGCAAAAGCTGCTGTTGAAGCTGCTGGCGGAACCCTTGAAATTGTAAAGTAATTTCCCGTAAATTGCCTTGGCTTTGCCATGGTAAATACTATTAACGCTACAATTGCATTTAAGTGAAAAAACTAATTCAAACATTAAAACATATCTGGGCAATCGATGAGCTACGTAACAAAATTGTTGTTACGCTTGCCCTAGTACTAACGTATCGTTTAGGTACGCAGATTACCCTTCCTGGTATCGATCCAAATAAAATAGAAGCGGCTTCTGCTGCTGCACAAGGCAATGGCTTACTTGGCATATTTGATATGTTTGCAGGTGGTGCATTTTCTCAAGCATCTATTTTAGCACTTGGTATCATGCCTTACATTTCTGCTTCAATTTTTATGCAATTAATGACCATCTTGGTTCCTCAGTTGCAAAAAATTCAGAAAGAAGGAGATAGTGGACGTAAAAAAATTAACCAATGGACACGCTACCTAACAGTGATTGTTACAGCGTTCCAAGCAGGTGCTTACGTTGCTTACTTAAACAGCCCAGGTTATGCGCCAGCAATCATTGCAGCGTATGCGCCATACTTCTGGTTTTCTACCGTTATCACATTAACAGCAGGTACTTTGTTTGTAATGTGGCTTGGTGAAAAAATTCAGGACAAAGGTTTAGGTAATGGTACTTCTATCATTATCATGGTGGGTATCTTAGCTCGTTTACCACAATCTATTATTCAGGAGTTTAGCGCAAAAGGCCAAAAAGGCGGCGGTGGACTTTTAATATTTTTAATTGAGGTTGCTATTTTAGTTACCATTATTATGGGTCTTATTGTACTTGTACAAGGGGTTCGTAAAATTGCAGTAAACTATGCAAAGCAAATTGTTGGCAGCCGTCAATTTGGTGGTGCGCGTCAATTCTTACCTGTTAAAGTAAACAGTGCTGGTGTAATGCCAATCATATTTGCGCAAGCAATTATGTTTTTGCCTACACTTGTTTCTTTTACCAATTTAGATTCGGCACAAGGGATTGTAAAAGTATTCAACGACCATAGTAGCTGGCCTTACATGGCAATCTACTCTATCATGGTAATTGGATTCACTTTCCTTTACACTGCACTTATTTTTAATCCAAAACAAATCTCTGAAGATTTAAAACGCAATAATGGATTTGTACCAGGTGTTAAGCCAGGTCAACCTACTGCTGATTATATTGGAGCGATCATGGACAAAATCACTTTACCTGGTGCTATCTTTTTAGCCCTAGTAGGTATTATGCCAGGCTTTGCGCAACGCTTAGGTGTTACACAAGGTTTTAGCTCTTTCTTTGGAGGCACTTCATTATTAATTATGGTAGGCGTTGTACTTGATACACTTCAACAAATTGAAACCTATTTATTAATGCGTCAATACGATGGATTAATGGAAGGCGGACGTGTACAAGGCAGACAAGTTGATACTGCAAGCGGCATGTAATATTATTTTAAAAAAATGATAATAAAACCTGTCAGTGCTTGTGGCCTGACAGGTTTTCTTTTTTAACAATGACACGAAGAAATATTGGTATGATTTATAAGACAGAAGCGGAAGTTGCACTCATGAAAGAGGCAGCTTTACTCGTAAGTAAAGCACTTGCTCAAGTGGCTGGTTTTATTAAGCCAGGTGTAACTACTTTGCAAATTGACAAGTTGTGCGAAACGGTTGTAAAAGACCATGGTGCGGTCCCTTCTTTTTTTAATTACAGAGGGTATCCATTTAATATTTGCGCTTCTGTTAATGACGTGGTAGTACATGGTTTTCCAAATGAAACACCTATTAAAAATGGAGACATTGTTTCTATCGATTTAGGGGTTATTTTAAATGGTTGGCATGGCGATCATGCGTATAGTTTTATTGTTGGTGAAGTAGCGCCAGAAATTTTAAACTTAGTAAAAGTTACCAAAGAGTCTTTGTACAAAGGCATCGAAAAAGCAACGGTTAATAACCGTATTGGTGATATTTCATATGCCATTCAAGAACATACCGAAATCAAAAACGGATATGGTGTTGTGCGTGAATTAGTAGGGCATGGCCTTGGTAGAAATTTACATGAAGATCCACAAGTGCCTAACTACGGCAAGCGCGGTAACGGACCAAAAATGAAAGAAAATTTAGTGCTCGCAATTGAGCCTATGATTAATTTAGGTACGCATAAAGTATACACCGACGATGACGGTTGGACGGTAAAAACGCAGGACGGAAAAGTATCTGTACATTTTGAACACGACATTTGTGTGAAAAGAAATGAAGCACTCATTCTTTCTGATTTTAGTATTATTGAAGCTGCCGAAAAATTAAATACAAACCTAAATAGTAGCTACTATTAATTTTTTATACAATTACCATGCGTGAAAAATTAGTAGTGATTGGTGGTGGTGCAGCAGGTTTTTTTTGCGCAATCAATGCTGCCAGGTTAAATCCTAATCTAGATGTTTGTATTCTAGAAAAGTCCAATAAACTACTCGCTAAAGTTAAAGTGAGTGGTGGTGGACGTTGCAATACCACACACGCATGTTTCGAACTTCCAGAACTCGTGCAAAAATATCCGCGTGGTCAAAATTTTTTAAAGAAAACATTTCATTGGTTCAATACCACAGATACAATTGAGTGGTTTGCTTCACGTGGCGTAGATTTAAAAACAGAAGCGGATGGCCGTATGTTCCCACAAACAAATGATTCGCAAACTATTATCGATTGTTTGCTAAAAGAAGCAGACAAATACAAAGTTCAAGTTCAAATTCAAACTGCCGTAGAAAAAATTACCGTAAATGATGCGGGCGTTTTTTTATTACAAACAACCAGTAAAACAATCGAAGCTAATTATGTTTGTGTGGCTACCGGAGGATTTCCTAAAGCGCATCAGTTTGAATTTATTACAAACCTTGGACATACCATTGAAGCGCCTGTGCCATCACTATTTACATTTAACATGCCAGGCAATCCTATCACACAACTTATGGGTGTGAGTGTACCAGAAGCGCAAGTAAAAATTGCGGGATCAAAAATTACGGCAACCGGCCCACTTCTTATTACGCATTGGGGCATGAGTGGACCAGCAATTTTAAAATGCTCGGCATGGGGAGCAAGAGAACTATCTAATTTGGGCTACGCGTTTACCATTCGTGTCAATTGGATTCCAACATATGCAGAGCAAGATTTGCGCACGGCTTGGCCACTTATTAGGTCTGAGCAGGGTAATACTAAAATAGGAGGGCGCAACCCTTTTGAACTACCGGGTAGGTTGTGGTTACACTTACTGGATGTTTGTGGAATAGACGCAGGGGGCAGTTGGGCTACACTCACCGCTGCGGCTCAAAATAAGCTTATTACGGCCCTAACGGCTTTTGAATGTAAAGTGAGTGGCAAAACCACGTTTAAAGACGAATTTGTTACCTGTGGAGGCATAAAATTAACTGAAATTGACGCCAACACCATGCAAAGTAAGCTTGTAAAAGGGCTCTATTTTGCCGGCGAAATCATGGATATTGATGGCATTACAGGCGGGTTTAATTTCCAAAATGCTTGGACTTCTGGCTGGATTGCTGCCAAGTCCATTACCGAACCTAAAAAAGTTGGCTAAAACCCACTATTTGTAACGGGTTTACCTGTTTTTTTACTAGAATTTTCTTACTTTTGCACCCCCGAATTCATTAAACCATCGGGGTTATTTTATGCAAATTTTCCGTAAACAATTAAACGCAGATGCTCAGGACAGCACTTTTGCCGAGGCAACAGCTGTAACTGCGACAACAAATGCCCCTGCAGCAGCGCCAGTTGTAGAAACTGCGCACGATGATTTTGACTGGAGCATTGACAAACGTAATGTTAGTCATTATGCCGAAGCAGAAAGACAAAAGTATGATAAAGTGTATGATGACACTTTCGTACAAATCCAAGATGGCGAAATCATGAATGGTATCGTTGTTGCTTTAACTAAAACAGATGTTGTTATCAACATTGGCTTTAAAAGTGATGGCCTTATTTCTTCAAACGAATTCCGTGATCTACAAGGATTAAAAATTGGTGATGAAGTAGAAGTGATGGTTGTTGAAAAAGAAGACCGTCAAGGAAACTTACACCTTAGCCGCAAATCTGCGCGCATCTTCCGTGCTTGGGAAAGAATTATGGAAGTGCACAAAACAGGTGAAGTGGTTACAGGTACTGTTACCAGCAAAACAAAAGGTGGCTTGATCGTTGATGTATTTGGTATGGAAACTTTCTTACCAGGTTCTCAAATTGACGTGAAGCCAGTTACTGATTACGATCAGTTTGTTGGTAAGACAATGGAATTTAAAGTTGTAAAAATCAACGAAACCATTAAGAACGCAGTTGTATCACACAAAGCCCTTATCGAAAGCGATATCGAAGCACAACGTGCAGAGATCATGAGCAAATTAGAGAAAGGTCAAGTGTTAGAAGGTGTTGTTAAAAACATCACTGACTTTGGTGCATTTATGGACTTAGGTGGTTTAGATGGTTTATTATATATCACAGATATTTCATGGGGTCGTATCTCTCACCCAAGCGAAGTGGTGAAGATGGATCAGAAATTACAAGTGGTGGTATTAGACTTCGACGACGACAAAAAGCGTATCAGTTTAGGTCTAAAACAATTGACTCCACACCCTTGGGATGTATTACCAGAAGGACTTTCAGAAGGTTCTGTTGTGAAAGGTAAAGTAGTAAACATTGAAGATTACGGTGCGTTCTTAGAAATTCAACCTGGTGTTGAAGGTCTAGTTCACGTATCAGAAATTACATGGGCTAACACACCAATCAACGCAAAAGAATTCTTTAAGTTACAAGATGAGTACGAAGCTAAAGTGGTAACACTTGATAAGGACGCACGCAAAATGAGCTTATCTATTAAGCAAATGAGCCAAGATCCTTGGAGCAGCATCGAATCTAAATTCCCAGAAAACAGCAAGCACAAAGGTTTGGTAAAAAATATCACTCCGTACGGTGTTTTTGTTGAAATGGAACCAGGAATTGGTGGTATGATTCACATCAGCGATTTAAGCTGGTTGAAGCGTTTCAATCACCCTTCTGACTACACTAAAGTAGGCGATGCAATTGATATCATTATCTTAAGCATTGACAAAGAAAACAGAAAATTACAATTAGGTCATAAGCAATTAGAAGAAGATCCTTGGAATGCATTAGAAGAAACTTTTGCAATTGGATCTTTACATGAAGGTACTGTTACCCGTAAGGATGACAAAGGTGCCCTTGTACAATTACAATATGGCTTAGAAGGATTCGTACCTAACCGTCACTTGAACAAAGAAGATGGCACACAGGTAAAAGCAGATGAAACAGCGCAATTTATGGTGATCGAATTTGATCGCAACGAAAAGCGTATTGTATTATCACACGCTCGCCTTTGGGAACAAGTAATAGCTGAAGAAAAAGAAGTAGCTAAGAAAGAAGCCAAAGCGGAATCTGACAACACCAAGAAGGCAGTAAAAGCGGTTCAGTCTAAAGTAGAGAAGTCTACCTTAGGTGATTTAAGCGCTCTTGCTGACATCAAGGCTAAATTGCAGGAAGGTGAAGGCGGGAACTAATTAGTCCCCTTTCATTAGGAATAGGTCAAAAAGCTGTCTAACCACCCGGTTAGGCAGCTTTTTATATTTTTCTTAACTAGTTGATAGTCAATATCAGAAATCAAATTTCTAATTTGCTAACAATTAACTAATTTTGCCAACTTGTATGAATAGAATTGTAATTGTTTTTTTGGCGGCTTTTATACTGGTTTCCTGCTCCTCTAAGTTTTCTAAAATCTTAAAGAGCAAGGATGTTGAGTATAAGTATAAGATGGCGGAGCAGTATTATGCAAAAAAAGATTACAGCAAAGCGCAGGTTTTGTACGAAGATATTTTTCAGGTGATGAAAGGTACCCCTCGTTACGAAGACATGTATTATAAATTCGCGTACTCTTATTATTATCAAAAAGATTACTCGAATGCCGAAAACTTGTTCAAGAATTTTTTGGAAAATTTTCCAAGTTCTAGCAAGTTAGAAGAAATAGAATACATGCGTGCGTATTCGTTCTTTAAAGAATCACCAAAAGTAGATTTAGATCAAACCAATACCAATAAAACCATGCAGTTAATGCAGGTGTTTATTAATGGACATCCAGGCTCTAAAAGAGTTTTGGATGCAACAGAAATTATAGATCAGTGCAGAGAGAAATTAGAAGAAAAAGAATTTAAAGCAGCACAGCTTTATTTAAACCTAGGTTATTATAAAGCAGCAGCGGTGGCTTTTGGTAATGTGTCTGACAATTTTCCGGATTCAAAAAGAGCCGATTTATATAAGTACCAAGTAGTGGTATCTTATTATAAATATGCAGAAATGAGTTACGAAGAAAAGCAACAAGAGCGTTATGCAAAAGTGATTGTAGAATGTGACGATTTTTTAGAACGCTACAATACAAGTAAGTATGTGGCTGATGTAAATAAATACAAAACAGCATCTTCAAATTATTTAAACAATACAAAAAAATGAGTAAGCTAAGAAGACAATTAAGTGCCAACACGCCAAGCGTTGTTGAAACGAAGAGCCTAATAGATATCAAAGCAAAAACTGGTAATTTATACGAGTCTATTGCTATTGTGGCACGTAGAGCCAATCAAATCAATGTATCTATCAGAGAAGAATTGCACAACAAATTGGAAGAGTTTGCAAGTCATACCGATAGCTTAGAAGAAATTCATGAAAACAAAGAGCAAATCGAAATATCTAGAGCTTACGAAAAAATGCCTAATCCTGCTATTTTAGCAACCCAAGAATTTATGGAAGGCAAAGTGTATTACAGAAAAAACGAAGAGAACGATCTATTCCGTTAATTCAATTACCCTATTCTATACAAAAAGACAGTTTTTTAACTGTCTTTTTTTGTTAATTTAGAGTATCCTATTTGATCTGCTATGAAGATTGCAAACACATTACTTGCCTTATTTTTTGTTGCTGTTTTTTCGGGCGCTAAAGCGCAGGAATTGCAGGCTAGGGTAACGGTGTTATCCAATAGGGTAGCAACCACTGTTGATCGTAAAATATTTACAACGCTTCAAACGCAGTTAACAAACCTACTCAACAATAGAAAGTGGACTTCTGATATTTATAGGCCTCAAGAAAAAATCGAGTGCAGCTTCATTCTAAATATAGAGTCGATTGTTGAAACCAACGTATACAAGGCCACTTTAAGTATTCAAGCGGCCAGACCCGTTTATGGTTCTACTTATAAAGCCAGTATGGTTAATTTTCAGGACCCCGATGTGACGTTTAAATACCAAGAATTTCAGCCCCTCGAATTTAATGAGGCTAGGGTACAAGGTACAGATGCAGGCATCGCTAATTTACCCGCTATTTTTGCGTACTACGCCTATATGATTATTGGACTAGATTACGATTCTTTTGCGCTCAAAGGGGGTGAATTGTATTTCAGAAAAGCACTCAATATTGTGAACAACGCTCCCGAAGGGAAAGGTATTCAGGGGTGGAAAATGTTTGACGGACTGCGTAACCGTTTTTGGCTCGTTGAAAACGTAACCAATGCACGCAACAACGTTATCCATGATGTTTTTTATGGTTATTATAGAAACGGGTTGGATCATTTGATAGACAACGAAGCGCTTGCGCAAAGTTCCATACTTGCAACGCTTATTCAACTTCAAACTTTTGCACAGGACAATCAAAACAGTATGATTCAGCAGTTTTTTTTGCAAAGTAAATTCGCAGAATTATCCGGTATTTTTAAAAAGGCAAAAGCAGCGGACCGTTTAAAAGCCACCGAATTACTTTCGGTACTTGATCCTACCAATGCACCAAAATATAAAGAAGCACTTCAATGATTAAGCGACTAATATATCTATTTGCTTTAGTGTTCCTTGTAGCGTGCAATAACGGAACGCCTAAAAATGTACTACCTGTAAACACCATGAAAGTGGTTATGTTTGATATGCTTAAAGCTGACGAATGGTATGCCCGAAAACTAGTAGGGGATACGCTACTATTAAAAGTAAAAGAAGACATTCCTTTGTATGAGCAGGTATTTGCAGTTCATAAGCTTACAAAAAAACAGTTTTTTGATAGCTATCATTATTACGAGGCGCACCCAGTTGCGTATAAAGAGTTAGTAGATTCATTAGAGTCTTATGCTAACTTGCAAAAACTAAAAATCTTAAAAAAATAAACAATATTTATTTTCACTTGTTACAATAAAAAACAAATCATATGAGTTTAACAACCGGCACCACAGCACCTAATTTTAGTTTATTTGATACCGATAAAAATCAGGTTCATTTAGCAGATCAAAAAGGTAAGAACGTAGTTTTATTGTTTTTTCCTTTAGCATTTACGGGTGTTTGCACCACAGAGCTTTGTTCTATCAGAGACAATATTGCAGTATACAACAACACCAGTGCAACTGTATTTGGTGTTTCTGTAGATTCTTTATTTGCCCTTGGTAAGTTTAAAGAAGAGCAAAACCTAAATTTCCCTTTATTAAGTGATTTTAACAAAGATGCTGCAAAGGCATTTGGTGTTTTATACGATGTATTCCCAGCTTTTGAAATGCAAGGTGTTAGCAAGCGCGCTGCCTTTGTAATTGATAAAGAAGGTGTTATTCAGTACGCCGAAGTATGTCCTACACCTGGTGATTTGCCAAACTTTGCGGCTATTCAGGAAACCCTTGCAAAACTAGCTTAATCTAGTTTTACGTATCTTTGTTCTAATTAGGTACAATCAATGACCAAAAGGAACTTATTAATACTATGTATTTTATATACCATTACTGCCGGTTTCGTGCCTGGTAGTAATGGTTATTATGATTCCTTTTTAACTGCGCCTAGTACTTCTAAAGTATTACGTTTTTTCCCCAACCCAGCTACTACCGTTATCAATTTTGAATTTGATAAATCGGTGGAGTCTACAAGCGTAATTGCGATCTATAGTTTTTACGGAAAAAAAATGGGCGAACAGCGTTTGTCCAACAAAAAAGTACGCTTTATTTTAGACGATAATTATACGCGCGGCTTGTATGTTTTTCAGCTTCGCGACCAAACAGGTAGACTTATTGAGTCTGGTAAATTTCAGGTAAGTAAGTAATATTTTCTTACTTACTTATCCGTTACTTCTACAATTAAAAATTTCAAATAGTTGGTATTTTCCATGCCCCAAATAATAGGGTGATCAGACGCTTGCGCTTGAAAAGTGACTTGTCTAATTTTTTTGCGCGCATCTTTTGCTGCCATTTCAATGGTTTGCAAAAAGAGTTCGGGTTGCACTAGATTGGTACAACTAGACGTCACTAAAAAGCCGCCATTTCTAATTAATTTCATGCCGCGCAAATTAATTTCTTTGTAACCCGTAATAGCTTTTTGAATACTTTCTCTACTCTTGGTAAACGCAGGTGGGTCAAGCATTACAACGTCATACTGTCTGCCATCTTTGCCCCATTGCTTCAGTACATCAAAAGCGTTCATCGCTTCAAATTTGCAGATATCAGCGAGGCCGTTTAGTGCCGCATTTTTATTGGCTTGCGCTACTGCGTTTTCTGAAATATCTAAACCCAGCACTGATTTTGCACCATAATGTGCTGCGTGAATTTCAAAAGTTCCTGTATACGTAAATGCACCTAAAACGTCGGCGCCTTTAACAATGTGCTGAATAGCTTTTCGGTTATCTTGTTGGTCTAAAAAGTATCCCGTTTTTTGACCATTTTCTATGTCTACATGAAAGCGTAATCCGTTTTCATTGATGATAATATTTGTATCAAATGGCTCCGATAAAAAACCTTTTATTTGCGTAAGTCCTTCGAGTTCTCTTACCGGTACATCGTTTCTTTCGTAAATGCCTTTTGGCGTAAAAATGGTGTTAAGCGCTTCAACAATGGCGGGCTTCCAATGGTCCATGCCTAATGACAAGGTTTGTAAAACAAAATAGTCATTGAACTTATCAATAATAAGGGCAGGCATTTGATCTGCTTCTCCAAAAACCAAACGACAGTTTTCGGTGTAGCCAATTTTTTGGCGGTAAGCCCAGGCTTCTGCAATTCTGCGGTGAAAAAAGGCCGCATCAATGGTTTCTGGCTTTCTGGTGAGTAAGCGTACTAAAATCTGGGATTTCGGGTTAATGTAGCCCCTGCCTGCAAATTTTCCATCGGCATAATGAACATCTACGGTAGCAGCTGGATCGATAGGGCCGTCAATTTTGTCTACTTCATTGCCAAATACCCAAGGGTGACCATTTGCGATACGCGCCGCAATCTTCTTTTTTAGAAACAACTTTGTCATGTCTGCGAAGATAAGGCGGATTAATCTGCCAATTTTTCCCTTTTCTTTGCAACGGCAAAATTTTTGCCATATAGATGGGGTAAAACAATAAGCAATTCTTATGGAAGAGTCAATACCAAACGAAATGGAGCAAAATATTGAAAATGAGCTCAATGCCGACGAAAATGTGCCTGGAACGGAGCATTTAAACGAGCCTGTAGCCGAGGAAGATCCGATAACCAAGCTTGAGGCCGAACTACAGGAGCAAAAGGACAAATACCTGCGTTTAATGGCAGAGTTTGATAATTACAGAAGAAGAACCTCTAAAGAGCGTTTAGAACTTATTCAAACGGCTGGCAAAGACGTTATTGTATCAATGCTTGATTTGCTAGATGATTGCGACCGTGCCGAAAAGCAGTTGCAAAGTTCTGATGATATCGCGGTTCAAAAAGAAGGCATTCAACTTGTTTTTAATAAATTGCGATCAACCATGCAATCTAAAGGCGTTAAAGTGATGGAGAGTATCCATGAGGATTTTGATGTAGAAAAGCATGAAGCCATTACTGAAATTCCTGCACCAACCGAAGACTTAAAAGGAAAAGTAATTGATGATGTGATTAAAGGGTATTATTTAAATGATAAAATTATCCGCTTTGCAAAAGTGGTGGTAGGAAAATAAATGCGCAATGGCAAAAAGAGATTTTTACGAAATATTAGGGGTATCTAAATCTTCATCTGCTGATGAAATAAAAAAAGCATACCGTAAAGTGGCGATGCAATATCACCCAGACAGAAATCCAGGTGATAAAGAAGCAGAAGATAAATTTAAAGAAGCTGCAGAAGCCTATGAGATTTTAAGTGACGCTGATAAAAAAGCAAAGTATGACCGTTTTGGTCACAATGCTTTTGGCCCAGGAGCAGGTGGTGGCGCTTCTCATAGCTCTAATATGGATGATATCTTTAGCCAGTTTGGAGACATGTTTGGTGACGATGCTTTTGGTTCATTTTTTGGCGGCGGTGGAAGATCAAGAGGTGGTGGAGGTAGAGCCGCAAGAGGACAGCGCGGAAGCAATTTGCGCATTAAAATCAAATTGAATTTTGAGGAGATTGCAAAGGGCGTTAATAAAAATGTAAAAGTAAAAAAGCATGTTACTTGTACCGGTTGCGGTGGTAATGGTGCTAAAGATAAAAACAGCGTTCAAACATGTAGTTCATGTGGTGGTAGTGGACAGGTAAGAAAATTGACCAATACTTTTTTAGGTCAAATGCAAACAGTTGCTACTTGTTCGTCTTGTAATGGAGAAGGAACAACTGTTACCGCTAAATGTGGTACTTGTAAAGGTGAGGGTAGAATGTATGGCGAAGAAACCATTTCTATCGATATCCCAGCAGGTGTGCAAGAAGGCATGCAATTAAGCATGAATGGAAAAGGGAATGCTGGTGAAAGAGGAGGAAGTCCTGGCGATTTGATTATACAAATTGAAGAGGAAACGCATCCAGAATTACAACGTGATGGACTCAATGTAGCATTTGATTTACACTTGAATTTTGTAGATGCAGTATTTGGTACACAGGTTGAAGTACCTACCATTGATGGTCGTGCAAAAATTAAAATTCCTGCAGGTACGCAAAGCGGTAAAATATTTAGACTCAAAGGAAAAGGGTTCCCAGAAGTACAAGGTTATGCAAAAGGAGACCAGCTCATTTATGTAAATATTTGGACCCCACAGGCCGTAACTGACGAAGAAAAAGCGATGCTAGAAAAACTCCAGTCAAGTGATAATTTCAAGCCTAATCCTAGTAAATCGGATAAGAGCTTTTTTGACAGAGTAAAGGAAGCCTTTAATTAATTTACATACAATTTTAGGGTGTTGGTTTATTCAGCAAGCTTGTAAATATCCTTGCTGTTTCTGCCATATCCATCATAGTCTAATCCGTAGCCTAGTACAAATTTATTAGGGATTGAAAAGCAACAATAATCGATAGGTACTTCAAAGACCGTAGCATCAGGCTTGTGCAGTAATACGCCAATTTTAAGGGATGCAGGCTGTTGGTTATGCAGTTGAGGCAAAAAGGTATGAAGTGTTTTGCCGGTATCAATAATGTCTTCTAAAACAATGATATGTCTGTTGGTAAGGTCTATGTCTAGGCCTATTGCTGTTATTACTTGTCCGGTTGAGGTAGTGCCTTTATAAGAAGCGAGTTTGATAAAACATATTTCTGCTTCTATGGTAATGGATTTAAACAAATCGGAAGCAAACATGAAGGAGCCGTTTAATACTGCAATAAACAAAGGTTTTTTGCCTGCATAATCGGTATTAATTTCATTTGCTAGTGCAGCAATCTTTTCTTGGATAAGTGCTTCAGGTAAAAATATTTCGAAACTTTTTCCGTGTAGTTGAATCGTAGACATATCCTTATTTTTTCTTTCCTTTTTTAGATTTTTTAGTTTTTTTGGTGCTCGGTTTTGAAACCGCCTCTGCTCTCAATTTGATTTTTTGTCCGGCTGGTAAAATACTGTCTTTTGCAATAGGTGCATTGAGTGCAAGTACTGAACTTAATAGCACGCCTTCTTTTTGGGCAATGCTGTAAAGTGTTTCAGTCCCTATTGTGGTATGGCTTTCAGAAGCACCATATTTCTGTTTCTTTTCAATAAATAAAATACGGTCTTGGTCTAAAATATTCATTTCAGCAAGCTCATTGTACTCAAACAACTTACTTAAACTAATTTTTTGTTGACTTGCAATAGCAAGTAGTGAACTTCCTTTGGTTGCAACAATGGCCTTGGTATGATTGATAGTTACTTTGGTATTTTCTAGTAAACTTACAGCAGTAGTAGGTGCAGGTGTTGGAGCAGGAGCAGGAGCAGGTGAAACCTCTTTAGTTGGCGCAGATATTACTTCCTTAGTTGATGCAGGTTGAACAACTGGCACCACCGTATTGGTTGTTTCAGGTTGTTTTGCAGGAGGTTGTGTAATTTCAAAATCAATCCCTTTTTTCTTTTGCTCAATGGCGATTAGCGTGTACTGCGCTAAATCATAATCATTAATCGCTTTGATTAATTGTGCAGGATAATTTGGATTGGTAGCATAACCAGCTTGTTTGAGACCAAATGCCCAGCTTGTAAAATCTCTAACATCTAGTTTAAACAAAAATGCATAGTGCGTTCTTGTTTTTAAAAAATTAGAGTGATCAATAAAGGATGCTTCTGCATTATCGTATACTCTAAAACATTCGCCGTTAGCATCATCATTGTGGTAAATTTTTGGTCCTCTCCATTCTGTTTTACATTTAATTCCAAAATGATTATTGGCTTCTGTTGCGAGCCTGCTTTTTCCTGTTTGTGACTCAAGAATTGCCTGACCTAATTTAATAGCAGCAGGAACACCTGTTCTAATTTGCTCCTGCATGGCAATATTTTTATACTGATTGATATAGGCAGCTGTTTCTGGACCAATTGTTTGTGCAATACCACTCATTGATAGGATGGTAGAGGTCAAAAGGAGGCATATAAATTTTAAGTTCATAGTTCGTTTTTTTGGATCAGTAGCATGCCATCTCTAACCGTTAATAAGACTTGAGTGGTGCGTGGATCATTTTTTACGTGTTCATTGAATGCATGAATTGCTATTGCATTTTTTCCTGAAATAGTTTCAGCTAATACTTCTCCATGGAAGAGGACATTGTCGGCAATAATGATCCCGCCTTTAGCAAGCATGGGTACCACCATTTCGTAATACTGGGTATAGCTTACTTTATCAGCGTCTATAAATACAAGATCTAATTCATGTGGGAGGGTAGGTATGATTTCTTTAGCATCACCAATGAGTAGTTCAATTTGATGTGCATATTTACTTTGTTTAAAATAACGGTCAGCTGTTTGAGCGTCATCTGTTCTATTTTCTATGGTGTACAGCTTTCCGTTTGCATCTAGCCCCTTGGCTAAACATAGCGCACTGTAACCTGTAAATGTGCCAATTTCTAAAATATGCATTGGCTTTTTAAGGCAAGACAACATGCTTAAAAACTGCCCTTGTACTTCACCACTAAGCATATGCGCTTTTGGATGAGTAGCCCTTGTTTCGTCTAATATCATTTGCAATAAAGGATCTGCGGGTGTTGTAAAAACATCCGAATAGGTCACCGCTTGATCTATGATAAAAGGAACTGACATCTATATATTAAATTGCGTTTTCTTTTTTAGAAATGAGCAGAAGTCCTATAAATGTAATGAGTCCATTAATGATAAGGAGCTCGAGACCAATTTCAAAAGATCCAAAGAGTGCCTTTTGATTGATATCAATTAATAAACAAAGAAGGGGAGAAAGTATACAAACAAGTGGGACCCATTTGTCTAGCACGTTTCTTTTTAAAACAATACCAAATGTAAAGAGTCCTAAAAGTGGACCATAGGTATAAGCAGCTACTTTTAATATAACGCCAATCATGCTCGGATTGTCAATCCATTTGTATACCATTACAAATAGTAAAAAAACAAGTGCAAATCCTATATGTATTCTTTGTCTAATGGTTTTCTTTTTTGCCTCGTCCCAATCTTGTCTGCGCTGCATACCCAAAATATCGATACAAAAAGTAGCAGTAAGTGCTGTAATGGCGCCATCGGCACTTGGAAATAATGCGGATATAAGTGCAATGATAAAAATGATGGACATGGCTGGAGGCATATGCTCAAGCGCAATACTTGGGAACAATTTGTCGCCAGTAACAGACAAGCCATTTGCACTTGCAAACAAATAGAGTAGACCACCTAAAAACAAGAATAGGGTAATAACAACAAGCATGGTAAAGCCTAGTGTGATTACATTTTTTTGCGAATCTTTTAAGGTCTTTACAGAAATGTTTTTTTGCATCATCTCCTGATCCATTCCGGTCATGGTGATGGTAACAAAAGCGCCTGCTAATATTTGTTTCACAAAAAATAGCTTGCTAGATGGTTCTGTAAAAAAGATTTTAGTATATCCTTTGTCGGCCATGGTGGATAAGCTTTCAAAGAATCCGACATGGAGTTGGTTTAGGATATAAAACACACATATCACAAGCCCTAGAAGCATGCAAGAGGTTTGTAGTGTGTCGGTCCAAACAATGGTTTTAACGCCGCCTTCATAAGTGTATAAAAGAATCATAAGAAGTATGATCAGGGTAGTAGCCCAAAACGGCACATGGAAACTTTGTAGGATAGCGTCTTGTAAAATGCGCACTACTAAATAAAGCCTTGCGGTTGCACCAAGTGTTCTTGATAAAATAAAAAAAGAAGCACCTGTTTTGTAAGAAGAAACGCCAAGCCTGCTACTTAAGTAATTGTATATCGATGTTAAATTGAGCTTGTAATACAAAGGAAGAAGCACATAAGCGATGGTTAAATAACCGATTACATAACCTAGGGTAATTTGTAAATAGGAAAATGCATTTACGTAATTGGTGCCACCAACAAGGGTGCCTACTTGCCCCGGAACACTTACAAACGTAACGCCGCTTAATGAAGTACCCACCATGCCAAATGCCACAAGCATCCAGTTGCTATTTCTATTGCCAATAAAAAAAGATTCGTTGGTGCTATTTTTACCTGTGACTTTAGCTACCACAAGTAGAATTAGAAAGTAAATGATTACAAAAGAAAATAAAACAATGGGCGACATAGCAATCGTTATTTTTTGTTAAATTGTAGGCCTTAAAGGTAAGGATATTGAGCCTTTTTCACGCATAAGAATCTGATATATGTCTATACAAACGGTGGCTGTTTTTTGTGGTTCCAAAGATGGGTTAGACCCCCGGTTTTTAGAGGAGGCAACAGCCTTTGGAAATTTACTCGGTGCAGCAGGTATGAGCCTTGTTTATGGAGGAGGGAATAAAGGCCTTATGGGTGCAGTAGCCAATGGTGCCATGGCAGCTGGCGTAAAAGTAATAGGCGTCATACCTGAACTTTTAATTGCCTGGGAGCATCAGCACGAAGGCATAACAGAATTACATGTTGTATCTGATATGCATGTAAGAAAAAAGATGATGTATGAACTATGTGATGCTGCACTTATTTTGCCAGGTGGTAATGGAACGTTAGATGAACTTTTTGAAATGCTAACTTGGAATACCTTAAAAATTCATGACAAGAAAATCATCTTGCTTAATTGTAATGGATTTTATGACAACCTGATGGCGCATATGCGTACGATGCAAACGCAAGGCTTTTTATATGAAAATATTGAACACCGCTTAATGGTAGCGGGCACTGCAGAAGAAGCGATGCAGCTTCTACAAAGTTTTTAAGAAAACAACTTAGTCAAAAATCTTACCCGCGTTTAAAATATTGTTGGGATCAAATGTTTGCTTAATAGAACGCATGAGTCTTAGATGCGTTTCTGAAAAAACGGTTTTCAAAAATGGTTTTTGAATCAGGCCTACGCCATGCTCACCACTAATGGTACCGCCTAAATTTGCAATCAGTTCAAATAGCGGCATCAGTGCAGCTGTCATTTCAGGATTGTTGTAGCTATTTTTAATGGTAGGGTGGTTAACACGAATATGTAAATTACCGTCACCAGCATGACCATAACAAACCACTTTAAATCCGTTATTTGCTGCAATTTCTTTAACGCCTTTAATGAGTTTAGGTAGTTCGGCTCTTGGAACAACGGCGTCTTCTTCGATGGTAAATCCAGCCATAACAGCAGCTTCATTTGCTTTTCGGCGAATTTTCCAAAGTTCATTTTTTTGTTCCGCGTCTTCTGCAAAATAAATTTCACCTACTTCGTAGTTGTTTAATACTTCTGAAATGGCTTCCATCTCATTCATTAAAACGTCTAGGTTATTGCCATCTACCTCAATAATTAAATGTGCCGCAAGACCATCTGTTAATTGCACCGGTGTACTATCTAATAATTTAGTGGCAAGGGTAATGGCGTCAATTTCCATTAGCTCCATGGCACTTGGTGTAATGCCCGCTCTAAAAATGGCACTTACTGCTTCGCTTGCTTTTTCGAGGCTATTAAAAGGAGCAAGCATTAATAAATCATACTTTGGATGTGGTATTAAGCGGAGTACAACTTTAGTAACAATGCCAAGTGTGCCTTCGCTACCAACAATTAATTGGGTAAGGTTATATCCGGTTGCATTTTTTAAAACATTAGAGCCTGTCCAAATAATTTCGCCGGAAGGTAGTACTACTTCTAGGTTTAAAACATAATCTTTTACAACACCATATTTTACAGCCTTAGGGCCGCCTGAGTTTTCAGAAATATTGCCACCTATAAAACAACTCCCTTTGCTTGCAGGGTCGGGCGGATAAAAAAGCCCTTTTTCTTTGACTGCGTTTTGCAACACTTCTGTAATAACACCAGGCTCGGTGGTAACTTGTAAATTGCGTTCGTCTATGTCAAGTATTTGATTGAGTCTTTCGGTAGATAAAAGTACGCCACCTAAGTGTGGGAGTGCCCCGCCTGTAAGTCCAGTACCTGCTCCTCTTGGTGTTACGGGTAATAAATGTTCGTTGCAAATTTTTACGATAGCAGCAATTTCGTTTGTTGTTTTGGGCTTTACAACAACAGCTGGCAGGTATAATAAATTTTCGGTTTCGTCTTTACCATAGCGGTGCAAGCTTTCTTCATCTGCTACTACATAATCATTTCCAATAAGTTGCTTGAACTGATCTACAATAGAAGCAGTTACGACGCCGGTTGCAGTTGCCATGGGTATGGTATTTAGAAAGAGAAACTAGAAGAGGCCAAATAGTGTGCTATCAATTTTTCCAATGATATCACCAAGGTCAGCTTCGTTTTCGCCAAATTTATTTTTATCACAATCAATTACAAGTAATGGACCTTCTTGGTAACCATCAATCCATTTGTTGTAATATTCGTTGAGGCGTTTTAAATAATCGAGTCTGATATTTTCTTCATATTCTCTACCTCTTTTTTGTATTTGTGATACGAGGGTAGGAACAGATGCTTTTAAATAAATGAGTAAATCTGGAGGTTGAACCATTGTTTTAAGCGTTGTAAAAAACGCATAATAGTTATCGAAATCGCGCTTACTCATAAGTCCCATTTCGTGTAAGTTGGGCGCAAAAATATTGGCATCTTCGTAAATGGTTCTGTCCTGAATAATGGTTTCAGTTCCTCTTGCGATTTCTAATAGTTGGTTAAGTCTACCATTTAAAAAGTACACTTGTAAATTAAAACTCCATCTAGGCATGTCTTCATAGAAATCCATCAGGTATGGATTATGGTCTACGTCTTCAAATTGAGGTATCCAACGGTAATGCTTACTTAGCATTTCGGTAAGTGTTGTTTTACCTGCGCCGATATTACCTGCGATTGCGATGTGTTTGGGTTTCTTAGCTTTTGCCATAGGGGTTGAAAATACGAAATGAGTATCTTAAAAAGATAATTAAAGTTTGTTTTTTTTAATAATAGTTCATGCCAATGGCGCTTCTAACAAGTGTTAGGGTTTTAGAGGCGCTTTCACCAGCTTTTTCGGCACCTAGTTTCATGATTTTTTGAAGGGTAGCCGTGTCTTTTTGCAAATCAGTTGCTTTTTCACGAATCGGTTTAATAAAAGCAGCCATGTCTTCGGCTAGTTGCTTTTTTAAATCACCGTAGCGGATAATGCAATTGCCTTCACTACTATTGTTATAATCAGATTTAAATTTTTGTACTGTATCTGGGCTACTTACAAGACCCATGAGGGTAAATAAGTTTTCGATATAAGCAGGCATTGGTGCGTTTGGTATTTTAGGACCAGCATCAGTGGTAGCTTTCATGATTTTTTTACGAATCACATCGTCTTCATCTGCTAAGTAAAGTGTGTTCATTTGATTTTCACTTTTACTCATTTTTCCTTCACCATCTAAACTCATAATTTTTACAAGTTCGCCACCATAATTAAAAGCATATGGAAGCGGCAAAACCTCGCCATATCTATGGTTAAAGCGTTCTGCGTAATTGCGTGCCATTTCAAGGTGTTGTTCCTGGTCTTTACCAACAGGCACTTTTACAGCGCGGTGAATTAAAATATCAGCGGCTTGTAATACCGGATAGGTAAGTAATCCAGCGTTTACATTTTCTGGTTGTAAACGAACTTTTTCTTTAAAGGTTACTGTTTTTTCCAACTCACCTTTATACGCCATCATATTTAAATACAAGTACAGTTCTGCAATTTGCGGAACGTCACTTTGTACATATAAAGCCACTTTTTCTGGATCCAATCCGCAAGCAATATTTTCGGCAATAACCCTCAATACATTTGCTTGTAATTCTTTGGTATCGGGGTGGGTAGTAAGGCTATGCCAATTTGCTACAAAAAAGTAACAATTGAACTCATCTTGCATACGCACATAATTGCGCATGGCACCAAAATAATTGCCTAAATGAAGGAATCCTGTAGGCCTAATGCCACTTAAAACCACCTCTTTTTCCATAGCCGCGAAGATAAGGCGCTTTTTCATGATATTTGCTATACAAATACCCTAAAACTGCCCATTATTCAAGGTTCCAATCACATATTAGGTTCACCCATCGAATACCTTAAAGGTGTTGGCCCTTTAAGAGGTGAATTATTGAAAAAGGAGCTGTCTATTTATACCTTTTCGGATTTATTAGAACATTATCCGCACAGACATATTGACAAGACCCAGGTGCATAAGATAGGCTCTACAAGCCCCGCCACTGACTTTGTGCAGGTTGTAGGCATCCTGCAGCAGCCTGCATTAATGGGTGACAAGCGGGCTAGGCGCCTCATTGCGCAGTTAACGGATGATACGGGCACACTGGAACTGGCTTGGTTTCAGGGGGCTAACTGGGTGCAAAAGAACCTGGTTCCTGGTCAGAAATACCTTGTTTTTGGTAAAACGGGCTTTTTTAATGGGAAGCCTCAAATGGTGCATCCCGAAATTGAAATTTTTACCCCAGCCAAAGAAGGGGGCAAAGATTATTTGGAACCCGTGTATCCAGCCACCGAAAAATTAAAAGCAAGAGGGCTGAATGGAAGGCAGTTGGCAAAACTCACGTACCAGCTATTTTCCATGATCAAGCCCGCAGATATACCTGAAAATTTACCTGCTACTATATTGGCTGATTATAAACTCATGAACCGGTATGAGGCGTATTCAAATATTCATTTCCCGGTTTCTGATAAAGCCTATAAAGCAGCGCTAAGGCGCTTAAAATTTGAAGAATTATTTGTGGCACAAGTGCGCCTTAATTTGGTGCGTATCTCTAGGCATCAGTCAAGTAGAGGCGTCATATTTGAAAAAGTTGGCGACTTCTTTAATACTTTTTACAACCAGTATTTACCTTTCGAATTAACGGGTGCTCAAAAAAGAGTACTCAAAGAAATTAGAACCGATACAGCAAGGGGCCGTCAAATGAACCGGCTTTTACAAGGAGACGTTGGTAGTGGTAAAACAATCGTAGCGTTACTCAGTATGCTGCTTGCCGCAGACAATGGATTTCAAAGTTGCTTAATGGCACCCACCGAAATTTTAGCCCAACAACATTATCAAGGGCTCAGCGAATTATTAAAAGACATGGGTGTAGAACTTGCATTATTAACGGGTAGTACCAAAACAGCAGCAAGAAAAAAAATCATGCAAGGATTGCAAGATGGATCACTTCATTTTGTGGTGGGCACACACGCTGTTATTGAAGAAAAAGTTCAGTTTCATAATTTAGGTTTTGTGGTTGTAGATGAACAACACCGCTTTGGTGTTGCGCAGCGCGCTAAACTTTGGGAGAAGGCATTAATACCACCGCACGTACTTGTAATGACTGCAACGCCTATCCCTAGAACCCTTGCTATGACTGCGTATGGCGATCTTGATTATAGTATCATGGATGAACTCCCGCCGGGCAGACAGCCCATAACAACCGTGCACCGAAATGAAATGGCGCGCGCAACCGTTATGGATTTTGTAAAAACAGAAATTGAAAAAGGAAGACAAGCTTATTTTATATATCCGTTAATTGAAGAGAGCGAAAAACTTTCTTACGAAGACTTGATGCAAGGCTATGAGCAGGTAAAAAGTTTTTTCCCTGAACCCAATTACAAAATTAGCATGGTGCACGGAAGACAACCCGCCGATCAAAAGGAAACCAACATGGCACGCTTTGTAAATGGCGACACACAAATTATGGTAGCCACCACCGTTATTGAAGTAGGGGTGAATGTGCCCAACGCTTCTGTTATGGTGATTGAAAGCTCCGAAAAATTTGGTCTTTCTCAGCTTCATCAGTTGCGCGGACGGGTAGGAAGGGGCTCCGAAAAAAGTTTTTGCGTTTTATTAACAGGTCAAAAAGTAAGTAACGATGCTAGGGAGCGAATCAAGATTATGTGCGCTACCAATGACGGGTTCTTAATTGCCGAAAAAGACCTTGAATTAAGGGGTCCTGGGGATATTGAAGGTACCAGACAAAGTGGTGCTTTGAACTTTAAGCTGGCTAACATTGTTAATGACAAAGAAGTGCTGGAAGTGGCCAAAATAGCAGCCGAAAAGCTGGTAGAAGAGGATCATACCCTCACTTTGACAAAAAATTCAGAATTGAAAAACTATCTTCAGTCCCAGAAGGCTCGATCCGGTTGGGGTAAGATATCGTAACTTATAAAAAAACAAGATGTTGCTGCGCAGATTATTTAGTATGCTAATATTACTTCTCACCCTTTCAATTATGGAGGTGAGCGCGCAACAGTACCTAGAATTTATAGAAAATAAAGGGCAGTGGCCAAGCGCTATAAAATTTCAGGCGCAAACAGTGGCTGGTGCTTTTGCACTTCAAAATAATGGGTATCGTGTACTTGTTCATAACCCACAAGATCTAGCAGCGCTCAATACACACCCTCGCGAAAAAAATCATGTTGCAACAACACCAGAAAATTTTGACGGCGTCTTGCATTCTCATGCTTATGAAGTTAAATTTTTAAATGCAAATCCTAATCCTACCATTGTTCCTGAAAAAATACAGCCTTCTTATAATAATTATTTTATAGGAAATGATTCTACTAAATGGGCAAGTGATTGCAAAATATACAAAGCAGTTGTTTACAAAGATTTGTATCCGGGTATTGATATCAGGTACTACACAAATGATGCACAGTTAAAGTATGATATTATCGTACATCCTGGAGCAGACGTTTCAAAAATTGCACTATACATAGAAGGTGCGGATGGTATTAAATTAAAAAACCGCGCACTAGAAATAAAAACAAGGGTAACCACCGTTTCTGAATTAGCTCCTTATACCTATCAATTAAAAAAGGATGGCAAAAAAGAGGTGAATTGTGATTACACCGTAAAAGGAAATATTGTTAAGTTTTCAATTGCAGGAGATTATGACAAAACGGAAACGCTTGTCATTGATCCATCTATTGTATTTTTTGGATACACGGGTAGTACTGCAGATAATTGGGGCTTTACTGCCACTTATGATGCGCAAGGAAATTTTTATGCGGGCGGTATCGTGTTTGGCACTTCTGGAACTTTTCCTGTTAGCAATGGCGCCTTTCAAACTACTTTTGGTGGCGGTGTTCTAGAGGGTGATATTGGCGCTATGGATATGGGTATCATTAAATTTGACCCAAGTGGTGTGAACAGGATGTATGCAACCTATATTGGTGGAAAAGGAAACGAACAACCCCATAGTTTAGTGGTGGACGCGAGTGGAAATTTAATTGTTGCGGGCAGAACATCATCGGGTGCTGGATATCCAGTAAGGGGCTTGTCTACGTATGGTCCACTGGGTGGATTATTTGATATTGTGATTACAAAATTAAATGCAACAGGCACATCTATTATTGGATCTGTACGCATGGGTGGCACCGCCGATGATGGAGTAAATATTAGACCTAATTATATCAAGCCACAGGTCTCAGAATCTACCCGAAGAAATTATGGAGATGATGCACGTAGTGAAGTCATTGTGGATGGCGCCGGAAATATAATTTTAGCATCGGTAACACAGTCCGAAGATTTTAGAACAACGGCTGGAAGTTTTCAAACATTGCCAGGTAAAAAAACAACCACCCGTTTTCAGGATGGCGTACTTGTTAAATTGACACCAAATTTAGACGCCGTTATTTTTAGTTCTTTTTTAGGTGGCGGTGATGATGATGCTGCTTTTGTACTTGCCCTCAATCCTTTAACAGGATTTATTTATGTAGCAGGTGCAACCGCAAGTACTGATTTCCCTGGCAGTAAAGCAGGTGTTTTATTTGGCACCAATCAAGGGAAGGTAGATGGTTATGTAACATTTATAAGTCCGGATGGATCTAGACAAATTGCAACCAGTTATTTTGGAACATCTGGAGACGATATTATTTATGGTATTCAGTTTGATAAATACGGCTTCCCATACATTATGGGAACCACAACGGTAGCTTGGCCCATTATTAATTCTCCATTTAATAGTGGCGGTAATCAAGCAACGGGCAAACAATTTATTTCCAAATTGCAACCGGATCTTACGCAGTTTTTATACTCAGCAAATTTTGGAACAGGAACAGGCAGTGTGCCCAATATTTCCCCCACTGCTTTTTTAGTAGACCGTTGTGAAAATGTGTATGTGTCTGGGTGGGGTGGTACGCTTGCGCCAGGGTTTCCATCTGCGGGAACTAAAGGGCTTGCCACATTTGGAGCAGGTCAATTAAGTACCACCACAGATGGAGAAGATCTTTACTTTTTTGTACTCGAAAAAAGTGCTAAAAATATTTTATACGCCACTTTTTTTGGATCTATAACGGGTGTAAATGGTCCAGTTGCTGATCACGTAGATGGAGGAACCAGTCGCTTCGATAAAAACGGCACCATCTATCAATCTGTATGCTCTTGTTTAGGCTCTAATCCTGCTCCAGGAACCGCTTTACGAGGCACTGCTGGTGTTTGGTCGCCCAATAATTTATCTGCCGATCCTAGCTCTGCTAGATGTAATTTACTCGCTATCAAACTGGCATTTAATTTAGCGGGTGTAGGTGCAGGGTTAAAAGCATCTATTAAAGGAACCGTTAGAGACACTTCTGGTTGCGTTCCTATGACAGTAGATTTTACCGACACACTTGCGCAGGGTAAATCTTATGTTTGGGATTTTGGTGATGGTTCAGCGCCTGTAACTTCTAATACGGCAACCATTTCTCACAATTTTACAAAAGTGGGCATGTTTAGAGTTTCATTGGTGGCCATCGATTCAAGTACTTGTAATATTGCTGACACCACATACATTAATATGCATGTTAGAAATGATGATGCAAGTGTATCATTTGTTTCTTCTAAAGTGCCGCCTTGTGATCAATTGGTTTTTGAATTTGATAATACCAGCACGGGGCCAGCGTCTAAACCATTCTCCAATAAAAGTTTTACTTGGGATTTTGGAGACGGAACAAAACTCGCTGCAGGTGCCGGTATCGTAAGACATACCTACGCAGTAGGAGGCGCTTACAATGTAAAGCTCACATTAAGTGATACCAATTATTGTAACAGTCCAGATAGCTTAATTAAACAAATTAGTTTGTCGCCAAACGTTATTGCTAATTTTACATTACCACCAGCTGCGTGCGCACCGTTTAATGCTAGTTTTAGGAATACATCAACAGCGGGGCAGCAGTTTTTCTGGGATTTTGGTGATGGCACTACCTCTACACAAACAAATCCCTCGTATGTATATGCAAGACCTGGAACATATCCAGTTCAATTAATTGCAGTTGATGCCAATACTTGTAATAAGCGGGATACCATTATAAAAAATTTAGTAGTAGTTAATAAACCTACTGCATCATTTACGTATTCACCCAATCCTACAAGGCCTAATACGCCCGTACAACTCGTAAATACAAGTACGGGGGCTGTTACGTATAAATGGATTTTTGGTGACGGTAATTCGCTTGTAACATCAAGACGTGATACCATCATTTCGTATCAATATCAAAAAACGGCAACGTATAATGTTTGCCTAGTTGCAACAAATGCAACTGGTTGTTCAGATACTACTTGTACACCCATAGATGCAACTGTAGAAGTAGGCTATAGTGTTCCAACTGCTTTTACGCCTAACGGCGATGGTGTTAATGACCGTGTGTTTGTTAGAGGGTTTGGTATTTCCAAAGTGAGTTTTCAAATATTTAATAGATGGGGTGAACTCGTTTTTGTAACCACAGATATGAACACAGGTTGGGATGGTTATTACAAAGGAAAATTACAAGCACAAGATGTTTATCATTATAGTGCTGTTGTTGAATTTTATACCGGCGAAAAATTAGCAAAAAAAGGAGACATCACTTTACTCAGGTAGCCCATGAAATCTAAAATGCACTTCATATTATTACTTGTTTTTGTTGCAGCTATGCTGCAATCAAATGCGCAAGACTTGCATTTTAGTCAGTATTTTAATGCACCAATTTTAGTGAACCCTGCTAATACAGGTTTCAATCCTGATAATGATTATCGTATCGGCGCAAACTACCGCAATCAGTGGGGTGCAGTGGGTACTCCTTTTAAATCCATGTCGGTGTGGGGCGATGCTCAACTTTTTACAGGTAAGTTTGAAAATGGATGGATGGGTGTGGGAGGTGCTTTATATAGAGACGCCGCAGGAGCTGGTAATTTAATCAATACGAGTGCATACGCGTCTGTAGCGTATCATCAAATGCTTGGATATAGTAGCTTATTAAGTATTGGGTTTACGGGCGGATATATTAGTAAGCGAATTGATATTGCTAAATTATCATTTGATAACCAGTGGAATGGTCAGTTTTTTGACGTTACCATTCCATCTAACGAACCATTTGCATTTAGTCAAACTTCATACGCCGATTTACAAGCAGGTATCAATTATGCATATTTCGCTTCTGAAAATTTTTATGTAAATGCAGGCTTAAGTGCACAGCATATCAATAGACCCAGAGAAAGTTTTTTTGATCCACTTGTTTCTGATGCAAGCTTAGATATGCGGTATACGGCATTTTTAAATGCGAGTGTAAAAATTGGAGAATCATGGATTGTAAATCCAAATGTTTACCTAAGTAAAATGAATACCGCATCAGAAATAGTGCTGGGCGTTAATGCCAACCGTGATTTAAGTGGAGACGGATCTAGGCAAATGATTCTGGGCCTTTATATGCGAAATGGGGACGCTGTCATTCCTGTTTTTGGCTTCCAATTAAATGATACCCGTTTTACCTTTAATTACGATGCTACTGTTTCAACCCTAAAAGCAGCCAATAATACAAGGGGTGCTTATGAATTATCTATCATTAAAACAGGGGTTGTTTCTTCGGCTCTTGCTAGGGGTGTGAGATGTCCTTCGGTGAAATTCTAATTCTTTTCTTATTTTTAGTGCATTATTGACATGCACCTATCTTTTCAGCTATGAAATATCTACCGCTCAACAAGCAAATTTTTATTGATAACCGCAAGCGGTTTATGAAGGAAATGAAACCTAATGGCATTGCTATTTTTGTAAGCAATGATGAGTGGCCTTCTAATGGAGATGCGCTTCATGCTTTTAAACAAAACACCGATTTGTTCTGGTTGTCAGGTATTGAGCAGGAAGATTCGATGGTTATATTATTTCCTAATTGCCCAGATCCTAAATACCGTGAGGTGCTTGTGCTGGTAAGACCAAACGAATTAAAAGAAAAGTGGGATGGCAAAAGACTTCGCACCGCTGATGGTACAGCTATATCTGGCATTCAAACCATCGTATGGCTAGACACCATTGACGCGATGCTTCAAACATGGATTCATGCGGCAGATACCATTTATTTAGACACCAACGAAAATGATAGAAAAGCTACCGCAATTGCAAGTAGAGATTACAGGTTTGTTGCTGATATGAAAGCAAAGTATCCGCTACATGGTTATGAGCGTGCTGCAAAAATCATGCACAAGTTAAGAGCTATAAAATCTAAAGAAGAAGTTGCTGTAATTGGTAAGGCAATAGATATTACGGATGAAACTTTTAGACATCTTTTAGGTTTTATAAAACCGGGTGTTACAGAATATGAAATTGAAGCTGAAATTTACCATCAATTTTTAAAGAGGCGTGCAACAGGTCCGGCCTACCATAGCATTATTGCGAGTGGTGATAGAGCAAGAACCCTTCATTATGTTTCCAACAATCAGGTTTGTGAAGCTGGGGAAATGTTGCTGATGGATTTTGGTGCCGAATATGGAGGTTACTGTGCCGATTTAACAAGAACAGTGCCTGTGAGTGGTGTGTTTACCAAGCGTCAAAAAGAAGTATACAATGCATGTTTGCATTTGCATAATTATGCCAAGTCTATTTTAAAACCAGGTATCTCGATTGTTCAGTACACCGACAAAGTTGGGGTAGAAGCGACCAAGCAATTTGAAAAAATTGGGCTACTAACAAAAGCGGCTATTAAAAATCAAGACCCAGAAAATCCTGCGTACAGAAAATATTTATACCACGGCATTTCGCATCATTTAGGTCTTGATGTACACGATCTTGGAACAAGAACAGCGCCTATACAAGCAGGCATGGTATTTACCATTGAGCCAGGTATTTATATCGAAGAAGAAAAAATGGGTATTCGTATCGAAAATAATTTTTGGATTACAAAAACGGGAAATATAGATCTCATGAAAAATATTCCCATCACGGTAGATGAAATTGAATCACTGATGAAGTCAACTTCTGCCAAAAGAAAGAAATAAGTAGCATGATAAAAAAGCAAATTCCCAATTTATTTACCTTACTAAATTTGTTTTTCGGATGCATAGCAGTTGTGTATATCACAACACCAGGCATCATAATTACAGCCGGTGCCGAAGGTGAAAGTTTAATTGAAATACCGCAGCAAATTTATAGGGCTAGTCTATGTTTAGCACTTGCAGCTGTAGTAGATTATTTTGATGGCTTTTTAGCAAGGCTACTGGGTAGCTCATCTGAAATGGGTAAACAATTGGATTCATTAGCGGATCTTGTAAGTTTTGGCGTAGCGCCTTCTTTAATTGCTTATCAGTTTTTAAGGCTTTCACTCGCACAAGATATGGACGGATTGTCGGCGTCTTGGTTTCAGCTGCTGTCCGTATTTATTTTACCTTGTGCTGCCGCTTACAGGCTAGCTAGGTTTAATATATCAGCACCTTCTAGTACTGGCTTTACTGGGGTTCCTGTGCCAGCAGTAGGGCTCCTCTTTGCCTCTTTTCCAATTATTTATTGGTATGCACCCATGGAGCAGGCAGCGGTAACGGGTCTTTTACTCAACAAATGGTTTTGGTATTTGGTGGTGCTCGGTTGTAGCTATTTAATGGTTTCAACTCTCCCTATGATGGCTTTTAAGTTTAGCCAGATTTCGTTTAAAAAGCTACTCCCACTTCTTATTTTAGTAGCTATTGGGCTTATTTCTGCGATTAGTTTTGGCTGGATCGCGGTTCCCATTGTTTTTATTGCTTATGTAGTTCTATCTTTGTCCCTCAAATATTGGTACGTATGATTTTCAATGTTCAGATTAAGGTAATGCCCTTAAAAGATTTATTAGATCCTCAAGGTAAAGCTGTTTTAAGCGGTCTTCACAATTTAGCGCTTACTGGTGTGCAGGATGTGCGTGTAGGTAAAAATATAAACTTACAAATCGAAGCAGATAGTAAAGAAGCGGCTACTGTAATTGCAGAAAATGCAAGTAAGCAATTACTCGCAAATGCAGTGATGGAATATTTCGAAATTGAATTTTTAGCATAAGTTGTATTAATCCCAAAGCCATGCTATACCTGGTTCCTACACCACTTGGTAATTTAAAAGACATGACTTTTAGGGGTATCGAAGTGTTGCAAACTGTAGATGTTATTTTGTGTGAAGACACCCGAACTTCTTCTAAACTACTGCAACACTATCAAATACAAAAACCGTTATCTCCCTATCATCAGCACAACGAACACAAAATAGTTGAGCACTTGGTGGATCAGTTAAAAGGGGGCAAAACCTTTGCGCTCATTACGGATGCGGGCACTCCTGGTATTTCTGACCCGGCCTTTTTACTCGTTCGTGAATGCATAAAACAAGGTATTAAGGTAGAATGTTTGCCTGGCGCTACTGCTTTTGTGCCAGCACTTGTAAATAGCGGTATTCCTACCAACCGCTTTGTTTTTGAAGGATTTTTACCCTTAAAAAAAGGGAGACAAACCATGTTAAAAGAATTGGCTGTCGAACCCCGTACCATCATCTTGTATGAAAGTCCTATGCGACTTGTAAAAACCCTTAAAGAATTGGCTGTCTATTTTGGAGCAGACCGCTTAGCGAGTGTGAGCAGAGAGCTTACCAAAATGTTTGAAGAAAACAAGCAGGGCACTTTACAAGACTTAGCGGTATACTTTGAGTCAAAATCGGTGAAAGGCGAAATTGTAATAGTAATTGCTGGCGCCGAATAATTCCTTAATTTTATTGGTACACTTTAATTGAATAAAAAATGAAAAAGATTTTATTGTTTGGCTTCGTATGTTTATTTGTGATGCACGCATCAATACTGATTGCGCAACCGGATCGTCCGCAACAACGCATCAAGTATACCATTCAAGCAAATATGGATGTAGTGTCTAATAAAATTAATGGTACCGAAAAAATCGTGTACACCAACAATTCTTCAGATACATTAAGCAAGATATTTTTTCATACCTATTGGAATGCGTTTCAGCCCGGAAGCAGCATGGATATTAGAAGTAGAGAGCTTGGTCAAATTCAAATTAGACCTGCTTCGAGAATGAGTGATGGCCTTGATTGGGATGCGCGTGTAAAAGACCGTATCAGTAAATTAACGCCTTCTGAAATTGGCTATCAACAAGTAAAGTATGTGAAAATTAATGGCGTGGCTCAGGTGCTAAAAGAACATGAGACCATACTTGAGGTTGTTTTAGCAAAACCTATATTACCAAAGTCTTCTGTGCAAATGGAAGTTTCTTTTGAAGCACAAGTGCCAGCACAAATTAGAAGAAGTGGAAGAGACAATAAAGAAGGGATTCGTTATAGCATGAGCCAGTGGTATCCTAAGGTAGCAGAATATGATTACCAAGGTTGGCATGCCAACCAATATATCGCTAGAGAATTTTATGGCGTATGGGGTGATTTTGATGTAAACATTACCATCGATAAAAATTATTTTATTGCAGCAGGTGGAGATTTACAAAACCCGCAAGAAATTGGCATGGGTTACGAAACGCCAGGTTCGAAAGTTACAAATGCAGCAGGTGCAACAAAAACATGGAAATGGCAGGCATACAATGTGCACGATTTTATGTGGGCTGCAGACCCAACGTATAAAATGATTACGCGCAAACCTGCGGGTGGTGGTCCACTTTTGAGGGTTGTTTACAAGGCCGTTGATTCATTAGAAAACAATTGGCAAAAAATGGCCGACGTCGTTAACAATGCATATCCCATTATTGCCAAAACATTTGGTGCTTATCCATACAAAACATACACGTTTATTCAGGGTGGAGATGGTGGTATGGAATATCCGATGGCTACACTTATTAAAAGCGCTAGTGTTGGAACGGCTATACATGAGTGGATGCATACCTGGTATCAAATGCTAATGGGTTCAAACGAATCTTTATATCCTTGGATGGACGAAGGTTTTACCGATTATGCAAGTACACGTGTGCTCGCAGAACTCAATGGTAGCAAAGGTTTCCCATTTGAAGGTTCTTACAGAAGTTATATTAACTTAACTAAAAGCCCTTACGATGAACCAGCAAGTACACATTCGGATCATTACAATACCAATTTAGCATATAGTACTTCTGCATATAGTAAAGGTGCTGTGTTTATGAGTCAGTTGGGTTATGTGATTGGTGACTCTGTAAGAGACCAAGTATTATTAGATTATTACAATGCTTGGCGTTTTAAGCATCCCAATCCAAATGATTTTATTAGAGTTGCCGAAAAAAGAAGTGGATTAGAACTTGATTGGTACAAAGAATATTGGATCAATTCTACCAAAACAATTGACTACGCGGTAGGGGATATCAATCTTATTCAGGATAAAACAAATATTACCATTAAACGTGTTGGAAAATTACCAATGCCTATTGATGTGTTGGTTACCTACAAAGATGGTTCTCAAGAAATGCATTATGTGCCGCTTAATTTGCAGTTTGGTGAAAAGCCAACTGAAAATAATATTCCAAGAACAGTGCATGCAGCATGGAAATGGGTAGACCCTGTTTATCAAGTTGCTATTTCAAAAACTATTAAAGACATTAAGTCTATAGAAATTGATCCATCGTTGAGGATGGCAGATGTAAATAGAAGTAATAATAAACTGGTGATACCGGATTAGTATTCCATTTCTTTTAATGTTGGCGCTTTAAACCAAGTGATAACCACCACTAGAAGTGTCATACATCCACCAAAAACAACACTAGGCACAACGCCCATCATTTTAGCAGCAACGCCACTTTCAAATTGGCCAAATTCATTGCTGCTATTAATAAACATAGAATTTACACTCATCACACGCCCGCGCATATTGTCGGGCGTTTTGAGTTGTAATATGGTACCTCTAATAACCACGCTAATACCATCTACAATGCCGCTTATGAGAAGCACGGCAAAAGTGAGCCAGAATAATTTGGATAGGGCAAATACAATAATACAAATTCCAAATATAGCTACCGATATGAGTAGTTTTTTTCCTTGCGCTTTTTTTAATGGAAATGCGGTGAGTAATACAATTACAATCACCGATCCAATATCGGATGCTGCGTTAAGCCATCCAAATCCAATGGGCCCAACTTTTAAAATATCTTTTGCAAAAACTGGAATCATAGCAACGGCGCCACCAAATAAAACGGCAAATAAATCGAGTGTTAGCGCTCCAAATAATTCTTTGGTTTGATATACGTACCTAAGTCCTTCTTTTACGCTCTCTAATGTTTTTTTCTCGCCAGGCTCATTTAATGAAGGCTTTGGCTTCAGCTGGTACATAAATAAATAACCAGCAAATACAAGTGTACAAATGATGGCTAATGATCCCGTGTTACCTAGTAGGGCAATTAAAAATCCAACAATCGCATGGCCTGTAACGGACGCGCCTAGCCATACACCCTGTCCCCATGTAGTAGCGTTTTGAATGGTTTTTTTAGGCACAATGGCAGAGAGTATCGTGCCAAATGTAGGACCCGTAAAAGATCTAAAAACGCCCGTAAAAAATATAGCGATATAAATACTAAAAGCAATCCAGTGTTTACTTAACTGTCCAGCCGTAAAACTGGTAGATAAGAGTAATAAAAATACGGCGCAGGTAAAATAAAGGGCAACCCCTGTTAGTAGGAGTTTCCTTTTTTCACTAATATCAATAATATGTCCGGCATAGAGAGATAACGAAACCGCGGGTATCACTTCTGATAAACCAATAAGCCCAATAGCAAAGGGTTCATTGGTAAGCTCGTAAATCCACCAGCCAACAAGTGTGCCCATCATACGAAGTCCCATGATAAACAAGAACCTTCCAAACATGAGATGCCTAAATTCGGCAATCCGCATGGCTTCAAACGGATCATGTTTTGTTAGGGTAGAAGACGATTCTGGTTGCATTTTGCGGGTCTAGCTGTTAGGGTAAATTAAAGTAGTGTTGTCCTTCTGGTAAATCTTTTTCGAGGGCATCTAACACCACTTGTACATGTTTATCGTTGCCAATAAAATCAGCGTTACTTGCGTCAATAAAAATGGTTTTAATATTGTGTTGTTTGATATAGCTGGTATAGGTTTCCTGTAAATTAAATAAGTAGTCGTCTTTAATATCCTGCTCGTAACTTCTGTTTCTTTTTTTAATATTATCCTGAAGTTTTTGTACTGGCGCGTGTAAGTAAATTAAAATATCCGGGACGCTTATTTGTTGGTGAATGATATCAAATAATTTTTGATAGAGTCTGAATTCTTCACTAGGCAAATTCACTTTTGCAAACAACAAGCATTTTGTAAATAAATAGTCAGAAATCGTTACTTGTTGAAATAGGTCTTGGGTGTTTAAAAAATCTTTAAGTTGCTTGTACCGTTCGGCCATAAAAAAGAGCTCCAATGGAAATGCATATTGGTCTGGCTTTTCGTAAAATTTTGGCAAAAAAGGGTTATCTGCAAATTCTTCTAAAATCAGTTTCGCATTAAGTTTTTGTGCCAGTATGTTTGATAGGGTTGTTTTACCCGCTCCAATATTCCCCTCAATCGTAATAAACTGATGCTTCATATACATTCATTCTCAATGGGTAAAAATAAAGCCGAACTTGGCTTTTGCCTTTATTTTTTTTGCACATCAAGGGTGTCTGTGCAGTTTTCGAGTAGTTCGCTTACCGTTTTATCTAAAACAGGGTGGTGGAGCGAAGGTGCTATTTCGGTAAGCGGTAGGAGAGCAAATCGGCGATTATGGAGTTGCGGATGGGGTATTGTAAGCGCTGGGGTGTCTATAACCTTGTCATCAATCATTAAAATGTCTAAATCAATGGTACGTGGGCCATATTTTTCACTACGCACCCTGCCCATCTCCAATTCTATGGCTAAAAGTTGTTCCAAAAGGGATGCTGGCGAAAGTGGGGTAATGAGTTTGAGGGCTTGGTTATAAAATGTAGGCTGGTTGGTATTGCCCCAGGCAGCAGTTTCATAAATGGAGGAACTGCTGGTGATGCTACCGCACCGGGCTTTAATATGTTTTACTGCCTCCTGTAAATAAGCCGCTCGGTCCCCTAAATTCCCGCCTATCAGTAAATATGCTGTGTTCATAAATTACCCCGTTAATCGCCTCAAATATCTTTAATTTCACGTCTTTAAATGCAGTTGTGAACAATATTGTTCCGCTTTTATTTTAACCTATTGCTATGAAGAGCTTTTTTAAAATATTTATTGCCAGTTTATTGGCGCTGATTGTGTTTACAATTCTAGGTGTTATGGTGCTCATTGGTCTTGCAGCTTCTGCTTCAAGTTCTGATAAACCGGTTATTGGTACTGATGCTGTTTTGGTATTAGACCTTTCTAAACCCTACAAAGAAACCGTACAAGAAAATCCTTTTGCCTCATTAACCACCGACGGAGATTTTGAAATACCCTCTTTATTTGAAATGGTCAGACTTATTGAGTATGCAAAAAAAGACGCAAACGTAAAAGGTATTTATATTTTAGCCAGTTCCAATGCAAATGGATTTGCCGCTTCTGAAGAAATCAGAAAAGCACTGCTTGATTTTAGAAAGTCTAAAAAGTTTGTGGTTGCGTATGGCGAAACAATTACACAAAAAGGATATTCAGTTGCCAATGTGGCACAAAAGATTTTTGTGCATCCGCAAGGTGGGTTAGAGTGGGCAGGCTTTTCAAGCAATCTTTTATTCTTAAAAGGCATGCTTGATAAATTAGAAATCAAGCCGCAAATATTTTATGCTGGTAAATTTAAAAGTGCTACCGAACCACTTCGTGAAACACAAATGACGGACGCCAACCGCTTGCAAACAAGTGTATGGTTAGGTGATTTATACAATCAATTTTTATACCAAACTGCTGCTGCGCGTAATTTAGATACTGCTCTTATTAGATCTCTAGCGGTAGAAGGTAAAATTCAAACTGCTGCAGACGCCGTAAAATATAATTTAATTGACGGGTTGAAATATGATGATCAAGTTAAAAACGAAATCACCGGCCGTTTAAATTTGGCGGTCAATTCAAAAATTAATTTTATTTATTTTGGTGAGTATGCAAAATCTGTAAGTCTCAACGAATCTGCTGCTTCAGAAAAAATTGCTATTATTTATGCAAGCGGCGATATTATTAGTGGTACAGGTACTGATGAGCAGGTGGCTAGTGATGATTATAAAGAGCTTATTAGAAAAGCACGTTTGGATAAATCAATTAAAGCCATTGTGCTCCGTGTAAATTCACCAGGAGGAAGCGCGCTAGCAAGTGATGTTATTTGGCGTGAAGTAAGCCTTGCTAAAAAAGAAAAGCCAGTAATTGTTTCGATGGGCGATGTAGCTGCATCGGGTGGTTATTACATTGCTTGTAACGCTAATAAAGTATTTGCCAATGCGTCTACTATTACAGGTTCAATAGGCGTATTTAGTATCGTTCCAAATATCGAATCGTTTTTGAAAAACAAAATAGGTATTACTACCGATAGAGTGAGAACAGGGCCGTTTGCTGATATGGGAAGTATGGATAGAGCGCTTACAGAGCCAGAAAAAAAGTTTTTTCAGGCCTCTACCGATTCTATTTACAATACGTTTAAATCGCGAGTTTCTGAAGGGCGTAAAAGAAATATGGAATACGTAGATAGTATTGCACAGGGCCGTGTTTGGACGGGTACAAGAGGCATGAGTGTTGGTCTCGTAGATGAAATTGGCACGCTTTCTGACGCTATAAAATCCGCAGCATCTATGGCAAAAATTACAACCTACAGGCTTAAAGAATATCCCGAAAAAAAGAATATTTTGGAGCAGCTCTTTAATAATTATAAGCGAACTGTTTCAATGCGTTTGATAGAATCGGAACTCGGTGCAGATCAGTTACGCATGATGCAACAAGTTAAAAAAGTAAAAGCAATGGTAGGCGTTCCGCAGACTGCATTACCTTATACCATTACTGTTCACTAATTTATAATTATGTCTGCAAATTACAGCCAAATCCGCGCCATGTTGGCGATTACAAAGGGTAGCTTAAAAGCTATTTTGCGTAGCCCATCTGCGGTGGTTTTTAGTATTGCTTTTCCACTCATCTTTATTTTGGTTTTTGGATTTATAGGAGGGGGTAATGGAAAAACATCCGTTAAAATTGCTATTGATACAAGTTCGGACACCACAAGCCCTGTTTATGCAGCGCTTACCAATTTAAGTACTGTTAAAATAGTAAAGGGTAGCGCAGATACTTTACGTCAAGAGCTTGAAAAAGGAAGAATCACTGCAAATGTACTCATTGCAAAAACGGGTTTAGTGAGTCCTGCCTATACTATTAAGATCACGAGCTCTGGTGCTGTGATGCCTCAAAATATTCAGCTACTACAGTCTGTATTAAGTGGTGTGATTGCGGGTATGAATCAAAAATATTTTGAGGGTAACCAAACCATTGCCCGCGTTGACGCTACTATTTCACAAATACCTGGAAGGGCTTATAAAACCATTGATTTTATTTTACCTGGTCAGCTCGGATTTTCATTGTTAAGTTCAGGTGTGTTTGGCGTTGCTTTTTTATTCTTTAATTTAAGGCAACAGCTGGTGCTAAAGCGTTTTTATGCCACGCCCATTAAGCGGGCTTATATTGTATTAGGAGAAGCATTAAGTAGGGTAATATTTCAACTATTAACAGCGATTATTGTAATTGGGGTTGGTCATTTTGCATTTGGATTTACACTCCTGCACGGGCTTACTACTTTTGCAACCATTATGCTTTTAAGTTTTATAGCCCTTATTTTATTTATGGGCTTTGGATTTATTGTGAGTGGGCTTGCAAAAAACGAAAGTACCATTCCACCTTTTGCAAACTTGTTTACACTTCCACAGTTTCTATTAGCAGGTACTTTTTTCTCGGTAGAAGCTTTTCCAACTTGGCTTCAGCCTATTTGTAATGCACTTCCCTTAACACACTTTAATAACGCCATGCGAAACATAGCTTTTGAAGGCGCTTCTTTAGCGGCCTGTGGCAAAGAGTTGTTGATACTGGGTTTATGGATTGTGGGCGTGTATGCTATTGCTTTTAAAACGTTTAAATGGGATTAAGATGCGTGTTGTTAAATTAGGTATCATTAGTGCAGTTGTTTTTTTTGTTTTGTTCACGCTCGGTGGACTTTTACTGCCTTCTCATAATATCGTATCCCGTGCAGTAAATATTAAAGCAAAGCCAGTTTCTATTTTGCCACTCGTTCAAAATACATCGGAGTGGCATTTGTGGATAGAAGGGATGGATAGTGCCGCTACAGATAAACGCCAGCAAGTACAAATCGTTTCTGTTTCTGATTCTCTTGTAGTAGCCAATTGGAAAACAAGTGAAGCAAATTATACCACAAAATTTAGGTTTATATACAATCCAGGGCAGGCTGTTACAATTGTTCAGTGGCAGTTTGAGCAAGAAGTTAAATGGTACCCATGGGAGCGTATAAGCTCTTTAATGAATGATAAAATACTAGGTACCTTAATGGAAAAAAACCTAGCTAAACTTCAGTTGGTTGTAGAAGCTAACTAGGTTTTTTATAAAAGAGTATTCGATTAAATGATCACGTTTAGATGATCTCGACAATCAGCATTAGATAATTAAAAGCGCATCACCGTAACTGAAGAAACGGTATTTGTCTTTGATGGCTTTCTTGTATGCTTCCATGGCTAAATCATAACCTGCAAAAGCGCAAGTCATAATGAGTAAGCTTGTTTTTGGTAAATGGAAGTTGGTTACAAGGCTATCTGCTACGTTAAAATTATAAGGAGGGTGGATAAAGTGATTGGTCCAACCTTCGCTTGGTTTCAATAATTTTTCGGCAGTGAAGCTACTTTCCATAGCGCGCATGGTAGTAGTGCCAATCGAGCAAATACGACGACCATTTTGTTTGGCTTTGTTTACAATATTGCAAGCCTCTTCTGTAATTTGGTAGTACTCGGCATCCATTTTGTGTTTGCTCAAATCTTCTACTTCGATAGGTCTAAATGTGCCTAAACCCGTGTGAAGCGTTACTTCTGCAAATCGAACACCCAATATTTCACATCTTTTAATAAGCTCTTTGCTAAAGTGTAAACCAGCAGTAGGAGCAGCAACAGCACCTTCATGCTTTGCATATACCGTTTGGTAACGCTCTTTATCTTCTTCGTCTGGTTTGCGTTTGATATATTTAGGTAGTGGTGTTTCACCTAAAAATTCTAACATTTTTTTGAAGCTCTCATCATCGTCATCCCATAAAAAACGAATGGTACGACCACGGCTTGTTGTATTATCAATAACTTCAGCTACCAACTCTTCGTTGTCGCCAAAATATAATTTATTACCTACTCTAATTTTTCTTGCGGGATCAACAATGACATCCCAAAGGCGGTTTGGTTTGTTTAATTCGCGCAGTAAAAAAACTTCAATTTTTGCACCTGTTTTTTCTTTGCGGCCATACATGCGCGCTGGAAATACTTTGGTGTTGTTGACTACAAAAACGTCTTTATCATCATAGTATTCTAAAATGTCACGGAAGTTTTTATTTTCCATATGACCACTTTTTCTGTCTACTACTAGAAGGCGACTGTCTTCTCTTCTTTTGGTTGGATTTTGTGCGATCAGGTTAAGGGGTAGATCGAACTTGAATTGTGATAATTTCATGTTACGGCATGATTTTTTAGTGAAGGCTGCAAAAGTAGGTAAAAATTGCCAAAATTAAGGCAGGGCTGCAATAAGTTCCTGTGTATAAAGGCTTTTAGGAGAATGGTACACCTCATGGGCAGGCCCAATTTCTTCAATTTTCCCTTGGTTCATCACCATAATTCGGTCACTAATGTATTTAACCACCGATAGGTCGTGGGTGATAAAAAGTGCCGAAAACTGCATGGAGGATTTAAGGTCGTTAAGTAGGTTTAGTACCTGCGCCTGAACGCTCACGTCTAGGGCAGAAACACTCTCATCACAAATCACAAATTTGGGCTCCATAATAAGTGCTCTTGCAATTACAATTCTTTGACGCTGGCCACCACTAAATTCATGTGGGTATTTGTTGTAACAATCGGCGGATAGCTCCACTTTCTCAAGCATATCTATAACCCGTTCTTTTCTTTCAGATTTACCAGATGCAATCTGGTGCACATGTAGCGGTTCTGAAATAGCATCACCAATGCGCATACGTGGATGTAAAGAACTATATGGGTCTTGAAAAATGAGTTGAATGATTTTTTTGTAATGCGGATTATAAGGTTTGTTTGGAGTAGCAATGGGTTCTCCTTTATATAGTATTGATCCTTCGTTAATTTTTTGCAATCCAACAATTGATCTTCCTAGTGTGGTTTTGCCACAACCCGATTGTCCTACAAGGCCAAGGGTTTCACCTTCTTTTATATCAAATGAAATGTTATCTACGGCCGTAAAACTTTTAGTTACTTTTCCAAAAATATTGGTAGCTATTGGAAAGTGAATAGAAACATGATTGACTTCTAGTAGCGTATTGTTGTATTTTATTTCTGACTCCGTAATATCATTCGAAATAGGGGGGACTTTGTAATTTGAATTCGATAAAAAATCGTTTACAACCGGTAGCTTATATCCTTTAGGGTAAAGACCTGGCCTACATGCTAAAAGCGCCTTTGTATATGGATGTGCCGGGTTTTCAAAAAGTGCTTTAGTTGTATTTTCTTCCACTACTTCACCTTTGTAGAGTACCGTAACAGTGTCTGCAAAAGAAGCTACCACATTTAAATCATGGGTAATAAATAAAATGCCCATGCCTGTTTCTTGTTGCAGTTGTTTGAGCAGTTCTAAAATACTTTTTTGAACCTGTACATCTAGCGCTGTAGTTGGCTCGTCACAAATAAGTAACTCAGGTTTGCCACTCATAGCAATGGCAATCATTACGCGTTGCTTTTGTCCACCACTTAATTCGTGCGGATACTTATCAATTGCTTTTTCAGGATTATTTATTTTGACACTTGTAAATAATCGAATCGCTTCTTTTTTTGCTGCTTCTTTAGTAAGGCCTTGATGCAGGATAATCGTTTCAATAATTTGGTCGCCACAAGTAATGACCGGATTTAAAGCAGTCATGGGCTCCTGAAAAATCATAGCAATTTTACGACCTCTAATCGCCTCCATTTCAGATGCACTTGCCGATAGTAAGTTGATGGATTCGTTGGGGGAATTGTAAAATAAGATGGAACCGTTTTTATAAGCGGCAGGAGGGCTTGGGATGAGCTGTAAAATGGACATAGAGGTAACGGATTTACCAGAACCCGATTCCCCAACAAGCGCTCTAATTTCGCCCCTATAAACGCTCAAGTTCAGGTTCTTTACCGCAGTAAAGCTGCGCTGCTCATTTTCGAAAGAAACAGTGAGGTTATTAATATGTAACAAGGGGGTGCCCATTAAGCCTTAGTTTTACACAAGATTAAACAAATAATTTTGCCAATTTTAAGCTAATGTGGATTAATATTTGTTAAAGCTGTTCTATATTGTACTGGTTCACTTAATTTTGCACTTACAGCTGTTAGTTTATTGGCAGCTTTGGTCATCTAAATGATTGAATATGATTCGAAAAGGATGGTGGAAATTGCTTGCATTTGTGCTTCTATTTTTTACCAGTATTTATGGTTTTATTGTCAAGGTTCCTAAACTAGATGACAGATTAGAGCATTCTATTCGCAACATGTTTTTTCATGTACCGATGTGGTTTGCAATGATGGTTTTGCTTTTTGTATCTGTATGGTATGCGGCAAAATTTTTGCGTACCACTTCGCCTATCGACGATTTTTATTCAAAAGCATTTGCAGCAACCGGAACCTTGTATGGTTTTCTAGGATTGTCAACAGGAGCTATTTGGGCCAACTATCAGTGGGGTAGTCCATGGAGTGGTGATCCCAAGCAAAATGGTGCAGCCATTGCCATGCTTATTTACCTTGCTTATTTTGTGTTGCGTGGCAGTATGACTGACGAAGACAAGCGCTCACGTATTGCAGCGGTCTATAATATTTTTGCATTTTTTATGCTCTTCCCAACGCTCTGGATTTTACCAAGACTCACAGAGTCATTACATCCTGGAGGTCAGGGTAGTGAAGGCAACCCGGGTATTAATGGAAAAGATATGGATGCCAATATGCGTTCTGTATTTTATCCGGCCGTAATTGGTTGGACCTTACTGGGTGTGTGGGTGAGTACTTTAAAAATTAGATACGAAATACTTAAAGCAAAATAAATTATGAAAAATTATTTTAAATCATTGCTACTTATATTAATCGCACAAGTTTGTGTTCTTTCATTACATGCCCAAGATACTTCTGCAACTGCAAGCACAGATGTGATGCGTAGCAACGGAAAAATTTATGTTGTCATGGCTGTTGTTGCAACTATTGTAACTGGCCTTTTTATATATGTATATTCTATTGACAAAAAAATATCAAAATTAGAAAACAAATAAATCGATTGTTATGTCTGCAAATACGCCATATAGTTTTTTTAAAAGTGTAGAAAAAAGTTTTGACAAAGCGTCTAAATTTACCAATTGGGAAAATGGATTGCTTGAACAAATTAAAGCATGTAATAGTGTTTATAGCATGCGTTTTCCAGTAAAAATGGATGACGGTCGCATCGAGGTAATTGAAGCTTACCGTGTACAACACTCTCAACACAAATCGCCATGTAAAGGAGGGATTCGATTCAGTGAAGAAGTAAACCAAGACGAAGTAATGGCGCTTGCATCTCTTATGACATATAAGTGTGCCATTGTTAACGTTCCTTTTGGTGGTGGTAAGGGTGGTATTAAAATTAATCCACGTGAGCACTCTGCATATGAGTTGGAAAAAATTACGCGTAGGTATACTGCAGAGCTTGTTAAAAAGAATTTCATTGGACCTGGTATTGATGTGCCAGCACCAGATTACGGTACCGGCGAACGTGAAATGGCATGGATCGTTGATACCTATGCTTCATTAAAGCCTGGTGAAATTGATGCTGCTGGTTGTGTTACGGGTAAGCCTATTACACAAGGTGGCGTAAGAGGAAGAAAAGAAGCTACAGGACTTGGCGTTTTCTTTGGTATCCGTGAAGTGTGCAATATGCAAGACGAAATGGAAAAGCGTGGATTAACAGTGGGGGTTGCTGGTAAAACGGTGATTGTGCAAGGGTTAGGAAACGTAGGGTACCATAGTGCCAAATTTTTTAGAGAGCATGGATCTAAAGTAATTGCTATCGCAGAATTTGAAGGTGCAATTTTTAATGCCGACGGATTAAACGAAGAAGAAGTTTTTCAACACCGTAAAAAAACGGGTTCTATTTTAAATTTTCCGGGTGCTACCAATATTGCAAAAAGCACGGATGCATTAGAGCTTGCTTGCGATATTTTAATTCCTGCAGCACTTGAAAATGTAATCAATGGTGAAAACGCGCCACGTGTGCAAGCAAAAATTATTGGTGAAGCTGCCAATGGTCCATTAACGCCTGAAGCGGATGAAATATTTGCAGCAAAAGGTACACTGGTAGTGCCTGACATGTATTTAAATGCAGGCGGTGTAACGGTATCTTATTTTGAGTGGCTTAAAAATTTAAGCCATGTGCGTTATGGCCGTATGGAAAAAAGATTCACTGAAAATTTAAATACACATATTCTTTCTCAAATAGAAGAGTTGACGGGTAAAACTGTATCAGCTGCAGAGCGTGGTTTTATTATGCATGGTCCAGAAGAAGTGGATTTAGTGCATAGTGGACTTGAAGAAACTATGATTACGGCTACTCGCGAAATCATGCAAATTTGGAAAGACAATCCTTCTATTCCTGATATGCGTACCGCTGCTTATGTATGTGCGATTAATAAGGTAGGTACGTCTTACGCCGAGCTTGGTATCTTCCCTTAGCCGATAACAAAATTTGGAAGGGCATTCATGACTGTTGGTTGCGCGTTTCTTACGTCAAAACCAAATGTGTCATTACCATTGGTTATAACAATGTACTGCGTTTCTAATTTGCTATTATAATGAAGTACCTGTTCTAGTACTGATTCACTTAAGGGTACATTCATCTCTTTACATTCAACAATTAACCAAGGTTTGGTGTCTTTGTAAACAAGGATATCAAACCTTTTTTTTGTTTCGCCCCATTTGATTTCCTTTTCGATAGCAATAAGTGAAGCGGGTACGTTCTGCTTTTGAACCAGTACCTGTAAGAAGTTTTGACGAACCCATTCTTCGGGCGTTAGGCGTACCCAAATTTTTCTAAAAGGGTCAAAAATTTGCTCTTTTTGATCCAAGCTTTTAATTTGATGCGCATATGTTGGATACTCTACTTGAATCATAAGAATTGAATTGTCATGGCTTTTTTGTAATTTAGCCAATTAACTTTTTTCAAATATACCCACACTGGGTTAAAATGCCAACCTATGAAAACGAAAGAAGAAATAGTAAATAACTGGCTTCCAAGGTATACCGGAGAGCAGCTTCAAAATTTTGGAAAGTATATTTTGCTTACCAACTTTAGCAATTACGTTAATTTATTTGCTTCTTGGAATGGCGTAGAAGTAGTTGGAAAAGACCGTCCTATGCAGTGTGCAACCGCTGGAGGAATTACCATTATTAATTTTGGAATGGGTAGCCCTGGAGCAGCAACGGTTATGGATTTATTAACGGCCATCGAGCCAGAAGCGGTATTGTTTTTGGGTAAATGCGGAGGGCTTAAAAAACGGAATAATTTAGGCGATTTAATACTTCCTATTGCTGCCATTAGAGGTGAAGGTACTTCCAATGATTACTTTCCTCCGGAAGTGCCAGCCATGCCGGCCTTTGCCTTGCAAAAAGCGATATCTACAACCATTAGAGATTATAACGTTGATTATTGGACCGGTACGGTGTACACAACTAATAGAAGGGTATGGGAACATGATGAAGTGTTTAAAGAGTATCTAACACGTGTACGCGCTTATGCTATAGATATGGAAACCGCTACTATTTTTACGGTTGGTTTTTACAATAAAATTCCAACGGGCGCTCTTCTTTTAGTGAGTGATCAGCCCATGGTTCCAGAAGGAGTAAAAACAGAAGCGAGTGATGTGAAAGTGACGAGCGCTTTTGTAGAAAACCATTTAAAAATTGGTATCGATTCTTTAAAGCAATTGATCAATAAAGGACAAACGGTAAGACACTTAAGATTCTAATTCAGGTGTTTAAACGCTGCTAATCTTTCCATAAAAAAGGGAACAGGATAAGAGCAAGGGCAACTACTAAAATGTCTAGTCCAACTAGCATGCCAACCATTTGTATAAAGCCTCCTTGAATCACAGACGAAAAGCCTGTTGCTGATATTTTCATGAGTAGTAATAGCTGTGGTATGATGAGCGGAAAGCCCATGATAGCCATCATTGCAGCGTTTTGTTGTGCTTTTGCAGCGATGGCTGCTAAAAATGTAAATACCAAACTAATGCTCATGCCACCTAGGCAAACAATGCCCGTAAATACAAGGGCATGGGTGAGTGGGTTTCCTAATAGGAGTGTAAAAACAGCAAGGCTTAATAAGCTCATGCCAAGCATGAGTACTAGGTTGAAAATAAGTTTTGCGAGCACAAAATTTTGAGCACTTGTAATGGAGTAAAAGTACAACATACGCCCACTGCCTTCTTGCAAAAAACTTTTAGCAACCGCATTCACGCAAACAAATAATTGAATCACCCAAAAAAGTCCATTCCAAACTTGATCATCAGGTTGGCCCATCGATAAATACACCACAAAGATGGTTGTTGCAACATAGAGTACAATACCATACAAAGTATACTGCTGCCTGAGTTCAAGCAAAAAATCTTTTTGTAATAAAGCAAGTATGGCGTTTTTATTTTTCATGCATGCATTTTCTACAACGAGGTTCGTAAGTGTCTTTTTCTCCAAGTAATACTTGGCTTTCGTTAGCCGTTTTTCTAAATGACACGTGCGCAATATTGCCACACTTCATACAAATGGCGTGCAGCTTTGTGATGTAGTCTGCAACGGCTAGCAAGTTAGGCATTTGACCAAACGGTTTGCCCAAATAATCCATATCGAGTCCGGCTACAATGACCCTAATGCCTCTTGAGGCCAAGGTTTCACAAACCATGGTAATTTCTGCATCAAAAAACTGCGCTTCGTCAATACCTATTACATCAACATCGCCGGCAAGTAATAAAATAGATTGCGCATGGTCTACAGGAATAGAAGGGATGCTATTGGCGTCGTGGCTTACCACTTCTGTATCGTTGTACCTGGTATCAATTGCAGGTTTATAGATCTCAATTTTTAGGTTGGCAATTTTTGCGCGCTTGAGTCTCCTAATTAATTCTTCGGTTTTGCCGCTAAACATGCTGCCGCAAATCACTTCAATCCAGCCTCTTTTGTCACCTGTTATGTTAGGTTCTATGAACATGTATCAAATAAATTTGTAGATTAGACGTTAAATAGGAGCGGATACCAGTCCCATTTAAGACCCCAAATGTATTACATAGAATGGAAAGAGTTGGTACGTTAATTCATAAACTAAAAGATCTTTTTGATCAGGGTGCCAGTAGCGAGCAGCTTATGGCCACTGCTCATATGCTTTTATCCGAACTTGAAACAACGGCCACTCCAATGGTAGAGCCCGAAAAGCCAAGTAAAATGGGGGTTTCGGTGGTAATGCCTAGGGGTGCAAGAGCCCAAAAGCCAGAGCAACTTATTCAGGCCAAATTACCCCTCGATATCCTAGACGACACGCCAAAACTTAACCAAACTGAAGTTCAGGTAGATGTTCCAGCCATTACATCAAATGATGTACCAGTCGTTCTAGATTACCAGTCGAACACTACGTTAGATACAACATCAAAAGGGCCAGCTATATCAGAAATGAACAGCGGATGGTTGTTTGATACATCTACAGAAATTCCAACCCTTGCGCTTCAGTCAAATAAAAATGAATTTGCTGAAATCAATCAGTTGATGGAATCTATTCATTCGATGCCAGTGCTCAACGAAAAATTGCGCGCCAATCAAATAGAAATTGGAACGGTACTTAACAATGAGCCCATCAAAGAATTAAAAAAAGGTATTGGTATCAATGATCGGTTTTTGTTTGTGCAAGAACTTTTTAGAGGGGATGAAAGTATGTACGAGCGGAGTATTAAAACCATTGATGGTTTTGCAATTTATCCAGAGGCTCAATTTTGGATACAGCGAGAATTGAAATTAAAAATTGGTTGGAATGAAGACAGTGCCACTGTCAAGCATTTTGATCAACTCGTTAAAAGACGATTTTCCTGAATGTAGTGTATAATTTTTGTGGAAGCGCCCTTGTGTGCATGCACAAAATCTCCAGCGTGTTGCCCCATTTTTATCCTATCCGCTTCGTTACTAAAAAGTTTATTTGCAACAGCTTCAAAATCTAAAGCGTCTTCGATACTGATGGCACCACCTGCGTCTACTAGTCCTGACGCTTCTATATACTTGTCATACACGGGTCCAAACAAAACGGGCTTATAATGCACAGCTGCTTCCAAACAATTGTGTATGCCATCTGCACCAAACCCGCCGCCAATAAAGGTTATAGTGGCATAGTGGTACAACTTACTTAGCATGCCTACATTATCGATAATAAGTGTGTTAACGTTTTGTGGCGCGGTATTAAAGCCTTTTACATAATCAGAAAAGAGTACTGCATTTTTATAAAGCGATAAACAGTTTTGAAGCCTTTGATTTGTAATATCGTGTGGTGCAATAATGAATTTAATATTTGGATTTACCTTTTCAAAATGAGCAATCGTTTCGTCATCCTGAAACCAGGTACTCCCTGCTACCAATACCAAACTATTGTTACAAAAATGCGCAATAGGATCTATGGGGGTAAACGCTTCTGCAATTTCAATTACTCTATCAAATCTGGTATCGCCACCAATATGTACCTCATTATTGATTCCAATAGAATGCAGTAAAGATTGTGAACTTTTGTCCTGCACAAAAAAAGCGGTAAAACAGGAAAGCAACTTTTTATAAAAGCTGCCATACCATTTAAAAAACAATTGATCTTTTCTAAAAATACCTGCAATTAATATCGTAGGTATTTGCAGCTTTTTTAACTGTAAGAGGTAGTAATGCCAAAATTCATATTTTACAAAAATGGCAATAGAAGGGTTTGTGATTTTCAAAAATTTGCTCGCATTGCCCGCGCTATCCATGGGTAAATAAAAAACATAATCGGCACCTGCATAATTTTTATGAACCTCATAACCAGAAGGCGAAAAAAATGTAAGCAGGATACTATAATTTGGGTACTGCTTTTGAAGACCTTCTAAAACTGGACGCCCTTGTTCGAATTCGCCAAGTGAGGCGCAGTGCATCCAAATAATTGGTTTTGTGTTAGTTTCTAACGCGGCTGCTATCTGTGTTAAAATTTCTTTTCTGCCTGTATGCCACTGCTTAGCTTTTGGATTGACAAATCCAAGTATCCATGCGGCTATTGGATAGATTCCAATGAATATGCGGTACAGAAAAAGCAATTTGGGATGATTTATACTGCAAATAAACAAATTAAAGCCCATTTACCCATTTTATATACTAGAATAAGGTTCGTTGTAAAGCGTCAAACAAAGGCATTTTTGCAGTAATTTTGGCCCTATAAATACTGGCACATGAGACCCATTCAGATGGTGGATACCAAAACCCAATACCTTCAAATTAAGGACGAAGTAGATGCTGCCATTCATGCAGTACTTGATAGTGCAGCCTATATCAATGGCAAGGCCGTTCAAGACTTTGCTGCGTCTCTTTCAAGTTATTTGGGCGTAAAGCACGTGATTCCTTGTGCAAATGGTACCGATGCTTTGCAAATTGCTATGATGGCTATTGGACTAGAGCCTGGAGATGAAGTGATAACGCCTTCCTTTACCTATATCGCTACTACCGAAGTAGTGGCATTACTCAGGTTAAAGCCTGTTTTTGTAGAAGTAGATCCTGTTACTTTTTGTATGGACCCTGCTTCTTTGGAAAGAGCAATTACGCCCAAAACAAAAGCCATTGTTCCGGTGCATTTATATGGTCAGGCTGCTCCGATGGAAGAGATTTTACGCATTGCTAAAAAGCACAACTTATATGTGATTGAAGACAATGCACAGGCCATTGGTTGCTCCTATACTTTTTCTGATGGCACCGTTAAAAAAACGGGAACTATGGGTCATATTGGTGCTACCTCATTTTATCCGAGTAAAAACCTGGGTGCATTTGGTGACGGTGGTGCATTATTTACAAATGATGATGCGCTGGCACATACCTTAAAAACAATTGCCAACCATGGACAAGAAAAAAGATACTACCACGATATTGTTGGTTGTAACTCTAGACTTGATAGTATGCAAGCGGCCATTTTAAATATCAAGTTAAAACATTTAGACCGCTATAACCAAGCAAGGGCAAACGTTGCACTATTTTACAACCAGGCTTTTGAAAACTGTCCGGTTATTACAACGCCTAAAACGGCGGCTTATAGTACGCATGTATTTCATCAGTACACAATATTATTTGATGGCGACAGAGATGGACTTATTGCGCATCTAGCAGAAAAGGGTATTCCATCTATGATTTATTACCCAGTACCAGGACACAAACAAAAAATGTTTGCTTCCTTTAATTTGCCTGAATCAGATTTAGCGACCACCGATAATTTAACAACGCGTGTACTTTCATTACCCGTTCATACCGAAATGGATATGGAGCAGTTGACGTATATTACAGAGGCCGTTTTAAGTTTTATCAACAAGTAATTTATTTATGAAAATAGCAGTAGTTGGAACCGGATATGTTGGACTTGTAACAGGTACTTGTTTTGCTGAAACAGGCAACAAAGTTACTTGTGTCGATATCGATGCTTCAAAAGTGGCAAGATTGTCGGGTGGTGAAATTACCATTTACGAACCCGGGCTAGAAAAACTTTTTTTGCGTAATCTTCAGGAAGGACGCTTACAATTTACCACCAATTTAAAGGAAGGTATAGAAGGAGCTAGTATCATTTTTCTTGCGCTTCCTACACCACCTGGTGCGGATGGGCACGCCGATTTACAATACATTTTAAAAGTAGCAGACGATTTAGGTTTTTTACTCAATGGCTATACGGTTATAGTTGATAAGAGTACTGTACCTGTTGGCACTGCAGCAAAAGTGCGCGCTGCCATTGCAAAAAATTATGCTGGCGAATTTGATGTGGTCAGTAATCCTGAGTTTTTGCGAGAAGGTGTTGCTGTGGATGATTTTATGAAACCAGACCGCGTTGTAATTGGCAGCAGTTCAGATCGTGCTAAAAAATTAATGGGTGATTTGTTTGCGCCATTTGTACGTCAGGGTAATCCAGTTATTTATATGGATGAAGCCAGTGCCGAACTTACTAAATATGCAGCCAATTCTTTTTTAGCAACTAAAATTTCATTCATGAATGAAATTGCACAACTCTGTGAAAGAATGGGCGCCGATGTAGATATGGTAAGAAGGGGGATTGGTTCAGATGACCGAATAGGGAAACGTTTTTTATTTTCTGGGATTGGATATGGAGGCAGTTGTTTCCCAAAAGATGTGCAAGCGTTAATTAAATCTGCGTCTTCGCATGATTATGATTTTAAAATATTAAACGCGGTAGAGCGTGTCAACGAAAAGCAAAAAATGCACATCGTGGAAGTTTTAAAAAATCATTTTAACGGTAGCCTTGCTGGCAAACATTTTGCACTTTGGGGTTTAGCATTTAAGCCCAATACCGACGATATTAGAGAAGCTCCAGCACTAACTATTATTCAAGCATTACTTGATAATGGGGCTACTGTTACTGCTTTTGATCCGGAAGCTACAACACATGTAAAGGGGGTTATTGGAGATTCAATCAGTTATGCACCTAACCAGTATGCTGCCCTTGAAAATGCTGATGCGCTAATAATAGCAACTGAGTGGAGTGTGTTTAGAACCCCTGATTTTGAAGAGATTTCAAAAAAACTTTCTTCTAAATTAATTTTTGATGGAGGAAATTTATTTGAATTGCAAGCGATGAAAGAGCTTGGGTTCACTTATTATAGTATTGGTAGAGCAAGCATTTAATGAGCATATAATATGATGAAAAATAAAACGGTTTTAATTACAGGAGCAGCGGGATTTTTAGGATCGCATTTGTGCGACCGCTTTGTATCTGAAGGGGCTACTGTAATTGCCATGGATAATTTAATTACCGGCGACGAAAAAAACATTGAGCATTTAAAAGGCTTGCCTAATTTTTCATTTGTACTTCATGATATTACAAAGCACATCACCATTGATGGGCCGCTTGATTATATTTTACATTTTGCTTCGCCAGCAAGTCCTATCGATTATTTAAAAATTCCTATTCAAACTTTAAAAGTTGGCGCACTTGGTACACATAATTGCTTGGGTCTTGCAAAAGATAAAGGCGCCAGAATACTTGTAGCAAGTACTAGTGAAGTGTATGGAGATCCACTTGTTCATCCTCAACCAGAATCTTATTGGGGCAATGTAAATCCTGTGGGTCCAAGAGGTGTGTATGATGAAGCCAAAAGGTTTATGGAATCTATCACCAGGGCTTACCATACTTTTCATGGTGTTGAAACCAGAATTGTACGCATATTTAATACCTATGGTCCCCGCATGCGACTCAATGATGGCAGGGCTTTGCCGGCTTTTATTGGTCAGGCACTTAGGGGCGAAGACCTTACTGTTTTTGGTGATGGTTCGCAAACAAGAAGCTTTTGTTATGTAAGTGATTTAATTGAAGGTATTTATAGACTCTTGTTAAGTGATTATTCGATGCCTGTCAATATTGGTAACCCGCACGAAATTTCATTAAAAGATTTTGCAGAAGAAGTATTAAAATTAACGGATGCTGGCGTAAAAATAATTTACAAACCACTTCCTATAGATGATCCCAAGCAGCGTCAGCCAGATATTACAAAAGCATCTGAATTGTTAGGTTGGGCCCCAACCGTTTCTCGTGCCGAAGGTCTTCAAAAAACCTATGCTTACTTTAAATCATTGCCAAAGTCGGAATGGACCAAGCAACCTAAAAGCTTTTCTTAAAATATTTGCCCATGTCTAAACCGCTTATTGTAGTTACAGGAAAAAATGGACAACTAGGTTCGGAACTTCAATTGCTTGCTTCATCATTTGTTACGCAATATGATTTTTTATTTGTTGATAGATCTCAATTAGATTTATCTTCTAATGATTCTATTGACAACTTCTTTGCAGCGCATACGCCTTCAGTTGTTATCAATTGCGCGGCTTATACGGCTGTAGATAAAGCAGAAACAGATAGGAAAGCAGCCTTTCAAATTAATGGGGCAGCGGTTGGAAAATTGGCTGCTCACGCAGCTGCGGTCAATGCTTTATTTATTACTGTTTCTACCGATTATGTTTTTAATGGTAATGGCACAACTCCTTATTTACCTTCTGATGCAACAGATCCTGTTAATTATTACGGCGAATCAAAAGCAGTTGGCGAACAGTTGGCCCTGGCAAATAATCCTGAAAGTATCATCATTAGAACCTCATGGGTGTATAGCCGCTTTGGCAATAATTTTGTAAAAACAATGATTCGTTTAATGGGGGAGCGCCCATCATTAAATGTAGTAGGTGATCAAATTGGTGCGCCAACATACGCTGCCGATTTAGCAACTGCTATCATGCATATTGTGGCGCAAAAAGCAGCAGGCAATAAACATAATGGTATCTATCATTACAGCAATAGTGGTGCTATTAGTTGGTTCGATTTTGCGGTGGCCATTGCTAAATTGATTCATTCAAATTGCGCGGTTGCAAAAATTGGCTCCGAGGCTTTTCCAACGCCAGCCAAGCGTCCTCATTATTCACTCATGGATTGCAGTGCCATCATTCAAGATTTTGGTGTTAACCAACCTGCCTGGGAGGATAGTTTACAAACATGTATACCGCTTATATAAAGTCATAAAAAAAGCCGCAATAAAATTGCGGCTTTTTAATTTGGTTGCCCGACCTGGATTCGAACCAAGACAAACTGCACCAAAAACAGTCGTACTACCATTATACTATCAGGCAATCCGGCCATTCATTTCTGAATGGGCTGCAAAAATAGGGGGCAACTTAAAATTTTCCAAATATTTTAGAGTCGATTTTCACTAAAACCTTCAAAATCAGACTATAATTTAGTGTTGGGCACCAAAATGACACTCACTTTGTTCAAATGTTTTATATTTAAAGGACAAAATATTAAACCCATGCAAAAATTACTCTTATTATCTGTTTTTATCGGTTGCTTGTTTTTACTCTCTTTTAGAGATGATAAAAAGAAAAAGATTGTTTTTTTTGGTGACTCTATCACAGAGGCAGGTGCTAAACCAGGTGGATATATTAAAGTAATGGAGCAGATGCTTGCAAATGCAGGTAAGGCTCAAAAGTATGAATTAGTAGGTGCTGGTATTGGCGGCAATAAAGTATATGATTTATTCTTACGAATGGATAATGATGTACTTTCAAAAAATCCGGATATCGTTGTTATATATATTGGGGTAAATGATGTGTGGCATAAAGCTTCTTCAGGTACCGGTACCGATTACTGGAAGTTTGGTCCTTTTTATGAAGCTATCGTTAAAAAAATTCAGGCAACGGGTGCTAAAGTGGTAGTGTGTACGCCAGGTGTTATTGGTGAAAGAACGGACAATAGCAATCAACTAGATGGGGATCTAAATTTGTATAGCAAATGGATTCGTGATTTTAGTGCTAAAAATAATTTACCACTTGTGGATGTACGCAAAGTATTTATGGATTACAATACGGCAAATAACCCTTCCAATCAGGAGTCTAAAATTTTAACTACCGACCGTGTGCATTTAAACGAAAAAGGAAATGCAGTATTAGCGGAAGCGATGTGGAATGTATTAGCACCTATGTAGTAGCAACTTTATTCGGCAATCACCAAGTAGTAATTTTTCTTGCCTTTTTGAAGCAGTAAGTACTTGCTTTGTAAAAGGTCATGTGCATCAATACTTGATTTTTCGGGGGCTATTTTGGTTTTGTTTAATCCAATACCACCCGCTTGCCACATTTTTTTGGCTTCTCCTTTACTAGGGAAAATATTTGTTTCTACTAGTAAATCTATAAGATCGTAACCGTTAGCTACTGCAGCTTTGCTGATTTTAGCCGTAGGCACGCCTTCCATTACTTGCAAAAGTTCGTTTTCATTTAAACTTTGTAATACATCTGTGGTGGCGTTACCAAATAAAATGTCAGAAGCTTTTACTGCAAAGTCTAAATCTGCGGCGCTATGTACCCAAGATGTTAGGCACTCTGCTAATTTTTTTTGCAGGAGTCTTAAGTGTGGCGCAGCTTCATGTTCTGTAAGCAAAGCTTCAATTTCTGCAACTGGCAAAAGGGTAAATATTTTAATCCAACCTTTTGCGTCATCATCAGAAGCATTGAGCCAAAACTGATAGAACTGATAGGGACTCGTTTTTTTAGGGTCTAGCCATATGTTTCCTTTTTCAGTTTTACCAAATTTACCTCCATCTGCTTTTTTGATTAGTGGGCAGGTAAATGCGAAAGCTTCACCACCCGTTTTACGTCTGATAAGTTCGGTACCTGTAGTGATATTTCCCCACTGATCACTTCCGCCCATTTGAAGCTTACAATTTTTGTTTTGGTACAACCAGTAAAAATCGTAGCCCTGAATAAGTTGGTAGGTGAATTCTGTAAAGCTCATGCCTGTATCACCCTCTAATCTCTTTTTTACACTGTCTTTAGCCATCATGTAGTTGACAGTGATATGTTTACCTGCGTCTCTGATAAAAGAAAGAAAATTGATTTCTTTAAACCAGTCATAGTTGTTCACCATAACGGCTGCATTTTTTTTAGCAGCATCAAAGTCTAAAAATTTTTCTAATTGTTTACGAACGCCTTCTTGGTTATGAAGCAAAATATCTTCTGATAACAAATTACGCTCTTCGCTTTTGCCCGAAGGGTCACCCACCATACCGGTAGCGCCACCCACAAGCGCATAGGGCTTATGCCCAGCATTTTGTAAATGAACGAGTAGTAAAATAGGCACGAGGCTTCCTATATGTAAACTATCTGAAGTAGGATCAAATCCAATATAGCCAGACACCATTTCTTTGGCTAGTAATTCTTCTGTTCCTGGCATCATGTCCTGAATCATGCCTCTCCAACGTAGTTCTTCTATCAAAGTCATAGGGGTGTGCTTATTTGTTGCAAAAGTAAGGAATAGTTAGTAGGCGTATTACGAGTTCAAGCCGTTATTTTTGCAGTATGAAAAAAGTAGGAGACGGCACCCGGGTATTAAACTTTTTAGTGGATACGATACTTTATTGGATTCTTGCGGTACTACTTTACAAGTGGTGGAACTTTCATGTTTTGTATTGGGGCTATATGCACTTAAATTTTGGGTGGTTTTTCTTTGGATCCCTCTTTATTTACTATTTTATTTTTGAATTGTTATTTGCCAAAACACCTGCCAAATGGCTTACGGGTTGTAGGGTGGTTTCAGGTAAAAGCACCCCTGCTAGCACGCTAAAAGCGAGTGTAGGCCAAATATTGATAAGATCACTAGCGAGGCTCATACTCATAGATCCATTTTTTATTCCGTTTTTAGGAAGCACTTTGCATGACCATTTGAGTGGAACTATGGTTGTAGAGTCGTAATTTCGCACCCTACTTATGGCAAAGATTGGCATTAATATCGCAACAGGTAGCCTTCAAAAGGCTGAAATGATTGTAGGAATAGATTTGGGTACCACCAATAGTTTGGTGGCCATTATCCATCCTGAAACAAAGCAACCCGTTGCTTTAAAAGAGCACGATAGTTCTAGTTTAGTACCTAGCGTGGTACACTTCGACGTTTTTGGAAACCCAGAAGTAGGACAGGGTGCCAAACGTTTTTTAGAAACAGACCCTGCCAATACCATTTTTAGTGCCAAGCGTCTAATGGGCAAAAGCTACAAAGATGTTAGCCAGAGTGCTGGTTATTTTACCTACAAAGTAATTGATGACAATGCCGATGCGCTTGTGAAAGTGCAGGTAGGTTCAAGTTTTTATTCTCCCACCGATTTATCATCTTTTATACTGGCAGAGCTTAAAAAGCGTGCCGAACATATTTTAAAAACACCCGTTACCAAAGCCGTTATTACGGTGCCTGCTTATTTTAATGATGCACAACGTCAGGCCACCCGCGATGCTGGTAAATTAGCTGGACTGGATGTACTCCGCATTGTAAATGAGCCAACGGCTGCTAGTTTAGCCTATGGCCTTGGACTTGAAAAGGAAGGAGAAACTACCATTGCTGTATACGATTTAGGAGGTGGAACATTTGACATTTCAATCCTTAAAATAACAGACGGGGTATTTGATGTGCTCTCTACCAATGGGGATACTTATTTGGGTGGAGATGATATTGACCGTGCCATTATTGATTACTGGTTGGATCAAAAATCAATTGACATTAAAGTTTTACAAAACAATCCTAACTTATTACAAACCATACGTTTAAGTGCAGAAGAAGCTAAAAAAACTTTAAGCAGTTTAGATCAATTTGAAACAACCATTGATGGTCAAGTATATCAGATCACGAAGCCTGTTTTTGAGTCTTTAATTGAATCGATTATAAATAAGACCATTGCTTGTTGTCAAAATGCCCTAACCGATGCTAAGCTAAAAGCTAGCCAAATAGATTCTATTGTGATGGTTGGCGGTAGTACTCGTATTCCTGCGGTTAAGGCGGCGGTGGCTTCCTTTTTTGGAAAACCTGTCAATGATAGTATCAATCCGGATGAGGTGGTTGCCCTAGGTGCGGCAGTTCAAGCCGATATTTTAGCTGGCAATAACAAAGACTTTTTACTCCTGGATATCACTCCTTTAAGCCTGGGTATTGAAACCATGGGTGGTCTTATGGAAGTGCTGGTTCCCCGTAATTCTAAAGTACCAACACAGGTTGGCAGGCAATACACTACGCACGTAGATGGGCAATCTAGTATGCGTATTTCGGTGTATCAGGGAGAGCGTGATTTGGTTAAAGACAACCGCAAACTAGCCGAGTTTAACCTAACAGGTATACCTGGTATGCCAGCAGGATTACCTAAAGTAGAGATTCAGTTTTTATTGAATGCAGATGGTATATTAGTTGTGAAAGCCAAGGAGTTAAGAAGTGGTGTTGAACAAATTATTGAAGTAAAACCTGCCCTAGATTTAACTGACGATCAGGTAGAAAAGATGCTACAGGATAGTATCGAAAATGCTGCTGCCGATATGGTACTGAGGGCACTAGTGGAAGCCAGAACAGAGGGGGAGCAGCTACTTGCTGTTACCGAAAAGTTTATGGTTAAGCACCAGTCTTTGTTAAGTCCAGACGAGGTTACCCAAACCGCGCTTGCGTTGCAAGCGCTACAGCTGGCTATCACCATGGAGGACAAGAACCTCATTCAAGCCAAAATAGAATCCCTCAACGAAACCACCAGGCCGTTTGCTGAGCGTGCCATGGATGAAGCCGTAAAGGGAGCTTTAAAAGGGAAGTCTATCTAATTTTCAGATTTAATTATTATTTGAAAATTATTTTTTGGAACCGTTTGTAAATTAATAATCATCCCTTATCTTTGCAATCCTAAAAATCACCTAAGGAGGTATCATAGTATGTTAATTATCGACTCAAAAGACTGCGAAAACATCGACAAAGCGCTTAAGAAGTACAAAAAGAAGTTTGAAAAAAGCAAAACGCTTTTACAATTAAGAGAGCGTCAAGCTTTCACTAAGCCTTCTGTTGTGCGTCGTGGACAAGTGTTAAAAGCAATCTACAAGCAACAAATAGCTAGCGGAAAAATCGAAGGGTAATTACTCTTTATTTCCTAAATCATATTAAGTAGCCTTAAGTATCTTAACTTTAGGCTACTTTTTTTATGCCCAAACTTTTGGTTCATGTCTGATGCGTACGCGGCCATATTGCAACCTTTTTTAGACCATCTCAAATTTGAGAAGCGTTATGCCCAGCATACTATAATAGCGTATCAAAACGACCTTGCTCAGTTTTTTGCCTACCTCACCAGTCAATTTGATGCGCCGCCACTAGAAGCCATCACGGCCATGTATATTAGATCTTGGCTCGCCGAAATGAAAGAGGAGGGATTAGCGGCCAAAAGTTTAAACCGCAAAATATCAGCACTCAAATCTTTTTTTAAATACCAACTTAAAACAGGGTTGCTTGCTACAAGTCCCATGGCAACCATTGTAACGCCTAAAGTGCGTAAAAGACTGCCAGCCTTTGTTGCCGAAGTTGATATGGAAACTTTGTTTGCTCATATCGAATTTCCGGACAATTGGAAGGGTAGCACCGAAAGGTTGGTCCTCCAACTATTTTACAGTACGGGTATGCGTTTGTCAGAGCTTGTGCATCTAAAAGCTTCGCAACTAGATCCGTCATTAAAGCAATTGAAAGTGGTGGGAAAGGGTAACAAAGAAAGACTGCTTCCGCTAGGTCCAGATCTGCTTCAACAACTGCAAAATTACTGTGCTAGCAGGCCAGTAAAACTACCCGGCATAGACAATTTATTTACTTCAGAAAATGGCAAGGCTTTACAGCCACGCATGGTGTATACTTTTGTAAAACACTATTTAAGTTTAGTGACGACACTGCAACAAAAAAGCCCGCATATTTTAAGGCATAGTTTTGCAACTCATTTAATGAACAATGGCGCAGACCTCAATGCAGTAAAGGAGCTCCTAGGCCACAGTAGCCTAGCTGCCACGCAGGTTTACACGCACAATACCATCGATAAATTAAAAGAGGTTTTTAAAAAGGCACATCCCAAAGCCTAAGCGGTTGCCGTTTATATAATTAACTTTTTCTTGTGTTTAAATATTAGTATATTGTAGAGGACTACAGTTTGTTCTTTTCAATTATTTTAATCACTATTTAAAGAGTTGTTGTATGAACGTTATTATTCAAACCGTGCACTTTGTTGCAGACGAAAAATTAACCGAGTGGGTAACACAAAAAACAAAAAAGCTAAACCACTTTCATGACGGCATTACCAAAATAGAAATCTTCTTAAAACTCGACAATGTGGTACACCAGATTAAAGACAAGGTTGTCGAAATATGTGTGCACGTACCTAAACACGATTTTTTTGTAAAGGATACCGCTAAAACTTTTGAAGCTGCTTTTGATGGAGCTTTTGACGCTATGGTGGCTCAAATTAAAAAACACAAAGAAAAAATGGCGGCGTAATATCTGCGGCCTGCCAGACACTATATTGGATATAGAAGTACCGGCCTCCCTAACGGGAGGCCTTTTTTTGTGCTTTTTTCGCCTTTTTATGAAGGCTTTTTTGGACCTATTTGAGCATACTAGCCTCAGTCTCAAAAAAAACATTAAAAACTATTTGAAAATTTATGGTCCAAAATTTTGCTGAATAAAGTTTTCCATTACCTTTGCCGTCCCTTAAAAGAGGTTGTTCTTTTTTTATAGAAGTATAATGCCGGAGTAGCTCAGTTGGTAGAGCAACTGATTTGTAATCAGTAGGTCGCGGGTTCGAGTCCCATCTTCGGCTCTATTTTTTTTAAGTCAAATACTTCTGAAGGGCAGATGGCCGAGTGGTTAAAGGCGACAGACTGTAAATCTGTTCTCTCACGAGTACGTAGGTTCGAACCCTACTCTGCCCACTTAGTTCTTTAAAATAACTGATTACACAGCAAACGCTTTGTAATACAAGCGGAAGTAGCTCAATTGGTAGAGCGATAGCCTTCCAAGCTATAGGTTGCGGGTTCGACCCTCGTCTTCCGCTCCACGGTTCGTCAAAAGCCATTAGGCTTTAAACGAGGCTAAGCCGTTGTAGCTCAGTGGTAGAGCACTTCCTTGGTAGGGAAGAGGTCGTGAGTTCGATTCTCACTAACGGCTCTTAACTATTAAGCAACGCACAATATTAGTAGAAAGCGCAAAAAATTACTTAATTTAGCGCGCTGACAAGAGTTGAGGATAAAAGTAGAACACCCAAAAAGCAATTTTTCCGAAAGGAATGATTCGAAATAAATAAAGCCCAAAAGGCAAATTTTTTAAAACACAAATAAAACCGATAAAAATGTCTAAAGAGACCTTTAAGAGGGAAAAACCTCACGTAAACGTTGGTACCATTGGTCACGTTGACCACGGTAAAACCACCTTAACTGCTGCCATCACTTCGCTTTTGGCTAAAAAGGGCATGGGTAACGTTGCAAAAAAATACGATGAAATCGATGGTGCTCCTGAAGAAAGAGAGCGTGGTATTACCATTAATACTGCACACGTAGAATATCAAACCGATAATCGTCACTATGCACACGTTGACTGTCCAGGTCACGCTGACTATGTTAAGAATATGATTACTGGTGCTGCACAAATGGATGGTGCCATCCTAGTAGTTGCTGCAACTGATGGTCCGATGCCACAAACCAAAGAGCACATCCTTTTGGCTCGTCAGGTAGGTGTACCTCGTATCGTTGTTTTCATGAACAAAGTAGACTTAGTTGATGATGTTGAATTATTAGAACTAGTTGAAATGGAAATCCGTGAGTTATTAACTTCATACGGTTTTGATGGTGACAACACCCCAATTATTCAAGGTTCTGCAACCGGAGCGCTTTCTGAAGATCCACAATGGGTTGGTAAGATTGACGAGTTAATGGCTGCAGTTGATACTTATATCCCTCTTCCTCCACGTCCAGTTGATATGGCGTTCTTGATGTCAGTAGAAGATGTATTCTCGATCACAGGTCGTGGTACAGTTGCTACAGGTCGTATCGAGCGTGGTATCATCAAAGTAGGTGAAGGTGTTGAAATCGTTGGTTTGATGGATGCTCCTCTTACTTCTACAGTAACTGGTGTTGAGATGTTCAAAAAATTATTGGACGAAGGTCAAGCTGGTGATAACGCAGGTTTATTATTACGTGGTATTGAGAAAAAAGATATCCGTCGTGGTATGGTAATCTGTAAGCCAGGTTCTATTACTCCGCACACTGAATTTAAAGGTGAGGTTTACGTATTATCAAAAGAAGAAGGTGGACGTCATACTCCATTCTTTAACAAATACCGTCCTCAATTCTATTTCCGTACAACAGACGTAACTGGTGAGTGTACACTTCCAGCTGGTACAGAAATGGTTATGCCTGGTGACAACACCAACTTAACTGTTAAATTAATCCAACCTATCGCAATGGAAAAGGGTCTTAAGTTTGCGATTCGTGAAGGTGGTAGAACAGTAGGTGCTGGTCAGGTAACTGAAATCATCAAATAAGCCAAAAGCGAAAGCTTTTAGCTGCAAGCAAATAGATTTTATTATATTTGCAAATAATTCTAAAAGCTGTTCCGCTACAAACGGAATAGCTTTTAGCTTTATACGGGCATGGTGCAACGGTAGCATACGGGTCTCCAAAACCTTTGATCTGGGTTCGAATCCTAGTGCCCGTGCTAAGTTTTTATTTTATTAAATTATTAATTTGTTCTCATGAACAAGATCACAACTTACTTCAAAGAAAGTTACAATGAGTTACTAGAAAAAGTGACCTGGCCAACTTGGAATCAGTTGCAACAAAGTACGGTTATTGTACTTGTGGCTACTGTTATCATTACCGCAATGGTGTGGGTTATGGACTTTTCAAGCAACCAATTGCTGAAGTTGATTTATTCATTATTCAAGTAATCTAATCATGGAAGCATTAACAGATATTACAACCCCTGAAACCCCTGCAGTAGCTAAGCCAGAAACAAAATGGTATGTGCTTCGTGTAGTGAGTGGAAAGGAGCGTAAAGTAAAAGAATATCTAGATAAAGATATCTTAAGAAGTGGTTGGCAAGAGCTTATCAAGCAGATCTTTTTACCAATGGAAAAAGTGTACAAAGTACAAAATGGTAAAAAAGTAATGCGCGAGAAAAACTATTTTCCAGGTTATGTGATGATTGAAGTGCTTGACGGAAAATTAAATGATGACATGGTGATGCACATTAGCAATATCAGCAATGTGATGCACTTTTTAACTGATGGTAAGGGATCAAAAGGAAACATTATTTCTTTACGTAAAAGTGAAGTCAATAAAATGTTAGGTAAGGTGGATGAAATGAATGATATGGGTGGAAGCATCAGCGAACCATTTATCATTGGTGAAACCATCAAAATTATTGAAGGTCCTTTCAACGACTTCAACGGTGTTATCGAAGAAGTAAATGAAGAGAAGAAAAAACTAAAAGTTACCGTTAAAATCTTTGGCCGTTCTACACCAGTAGAATTAAGCTACATGCAAGTTGAAAAACTCAGCTAATTAGGTTTCTAACGTACTGATAATGAATGTAATAAGGGCTATCCATCGGATAGCCCTTATTTTTTTGAAATTCCCTTGTTTTTTTGCTATTTAATTGTACCTTTGCTGCCCCAAAAGTTCTTTTTACGAAGAATGATTGACTTTGGGAGTAGGACCACGATGGTACTACGCTATAACCAATTAAATCAAAAAAAATGGCTAAAGAAATCACAGGCTATGTAAAGCTGCAGGTTAAAGGCGGTCAAGCCAACCCTGCACCTCCAGTAGGTCCGGCCCTTGGTTCTAAGGGTGTAAACATCATGGAGTTCTGTAAGCAGTTTAATGCTAGAACTCAAGACAAACAAGGAAAAGTTGTTCCTGTTTTAATTACTGTCTACGCAGACAAGTCTTTCGACTTTATCATCAAAACTGCACCAGCACCAGTACAATTAATGGAAGCTGCTAAAATCCAAAAAGGATCTAAAGAAAGCAACCGTCAAAAAGTGGGTAAAGTTACCTGGGCGCAAGTAGAAGAAATCGCAAAAGACAAGATGGCTGACTTAAATGCATTTACCCTTCACAGTGCAATGAGCATGGTGGCAGGTACTGCACGTAGTATGGGTATCACAGTTGATGGCCAAGCTCCTTGGGAAAATTAATTTATTCACCTTTAATTATTAAAAAATGTCACTTACTAAAAAAAGAAAAGTAGCAGTTACAAAGGTGGATAAAAACAAATCTTATTCCCTTAAAGAAGCGTCTACACTTGTAAAAGAAATTAACTGTACAAAATTTGATAGCTCTGTAGATTTACACATTCGTTTAGGTGTAGATCCTAAAAAAGCAGACCAACAAGTTAGAGGTACTGTATCATTACCACACGGTACTGGTAAAACAAAAAAAGTATTAGTTCTTTGTACTCCAGATAAAGAAGCATCAGCTAAAGAAGCAGGTGCTGATTATGTGGGTCTTGATGAATTTATTGCAAAGATCGAAAGCGGTTGGGTTGATATGGATGTAATCATTGCAACGCCAGCAGTAATGCCTAAGATTGGTAAATTAGGTAAAGTATTAGGTCCACGTAACTTAATGCCAAACCCTAAAACAGGTACTGTTACAAACGATGTAGCAGCAGCTGTTAATGAAGTAAAAGGTGGTAAAATTGCTTTCAAGGTTGATAAAGCAGGTATTGTTCATGCTTCAATTGGACGTATCTCTTTTGCACCAGATAAGCTTGCTGAAAATAGCACAGAATTAATCAACGCTATTATTAAGTTAAAGCCATCTTCTTCTAAAGGAACTTACATCAAAGGTGTAAGCATGGCTAGCTCCATGAGTCCTGGCATTATGTTAGACACAAAATCATTAATGAACTAATTCCTGGTGATTTCTATTTTCTAGAAAAATGACCCGGGTTTTTAAAAAAGATCAGACATGACAAAAGATCAAAAAAATGAAGTGATTGAGGTTCTTAAACAAAAGTTCACTCAATACAATAACTTCTACATTACCGATACCGAATCTTTATCTGTAGAGCAGGTTTCTGCACTTCGTCGTACTTGTTTTGATAAGCAAGTAGAAATGAAAGTTGCTAAAAACACGCTTATCCGTAAAGCATTAGAAGCTATCGATGCAGAAAAATATGCTGCGATTTATCCAGCATTAAATAATGTTACTGCGTTAATGTTCTCTGAAAATCCTAAAGATCCAGCTGTTATTATCAGCGCGTTCAGAAAGGGTGGAGACAAGCCTCAATTAAAAGCTGCGTTTATCAATGGAGATGTTTACTCTGGTGATAACACACTTAAGGCGTTAACTCAAATCAAAACTAAAAACGAACTTATTGGTGAAGTTCTTGGATTACTACAATCTCCGGCTAAGCGCGTAATTGCTGCTTTATTAAACCACGCCGAAAATGGTAGCACCAAAACTGAAACAGAAGTTGTTGTAGCATCTGTAGAAGCTGCTGTAGAAGAAGCTGCTGCACCAGTTGCAGAAGCGGCTCCAGAAGTAGCTCCTGAAGCTCCTGAAGCAGAAGCTCCAGCTGCTGAATAATAAGTAGCGTAAAAATATCCCAGGCCTGAGGGAAAATAAAGGCAAATTTTTTTAAACCCTCCGCCGGACTTGTAACAAAGTATGAAGGCGGAAAAAATTTAAATCAAATGGCAGACGTTAAAGCATTAGCCGAACAATTAGTAGGCTTAACAGTAAAAGAAGTACAAGAATTAGCTGATGTATTAAAAGCTGATTACGGTATTGAACCAGCTGCTGCTGCGGTTGTAATGAGCGCAGGTGATGGCGGTGGAGCTGCTGCTGCAGAAGAGAAATCATCTTTCGATGTGATCTTAGTAAGCGGTGGTGCTAGCAAATTAGGCGTAGTTAAAGTTGTAAAAGAATTAACTGGCTTAGGACTTAAAGAAGCAAAAGATCTAGTTGACGGTGCACCTAAACCTGTTAAAGAAGGTGTTTCTAAGGCAGAAGCTGACGATATCGCAGCTAAGCTTAAAGAAGCTGGTGCTGAAGTAGAAGTAAAGTAATTTACGACTAATTCTAGTCCAATACATTCAAAAAAAAGCGGTTTCAACTTTGTTGAAACCGCTTTTTTTATGCCATCTTGCTACATTTTTCTCGAACTTCGCTGTATTTTAACAAATTATTTTTTCTGAAAATATACTGATAATCAATATTTTACAATAAATCTTACAAAATTTTAGCCTTTTTTCATGACAGGCTGACTTTTGCGGTAAAAATTATTGATTTTTTGGACATTTTGGTCCAGTATTTGTTTGTTTCCTGCCCCTCATTTCGTACCTTTGCCATCCTTAAATTGGGATACTTGTCTCAATATTTTTTGTATTTAAACCGGTTTTATATACATGTCTACAACAATTTTGAACAACAGAGTCAACTTTGGTAAAACAAAGAACTTGGCAGAAACGCCAGATTTACTTGACATTCAGTTAGAGTCATTTAGAGAATTTTTTCAGTTAGAAACAACACCAGATCGCAGAAATGTGGAAGGTTTGTTCCGTGTGTTTAAGGAAAATTTTCCAATCACAGACACGCGTAACATTTTCGTACTAGAGTTCCTAGATTATTTTATTGATCCACCACGTTACACACTTGATGAGTGTATGGAGCGTGGATTAACGTATGCAGTTCCTCTTAAAGCTAAACTACGTTTAAGCTGTAACGATGAAGAGCACGTGGATTTCCAAACCATCGTACAGGATGTATTCCTCGGAAACATTCCTTACATGACGCCGCGTGGTACGTTTGTAATTAATGGCGCTGAGCGTGTTATTGTTTCTCAGTTACACCGTTCACCTGGTGTATTCTTTGGACAATCAGTTCACCCGAACGGTACAAAAATTTATTCTGCTCGTGTAATTCCTTTTAAAGGTGCATGGATGGAATTTGCTACAGACATCAACAATGTTATGTATGCATATATCGATCGTAAAAAGAAGTTCCCAGTAACTACTTTATTACGTTCAATTGGTTTTGAAACAGATAAAGACATTCTAGAATTATTTGGAATGGCTGACGAAATCAAAGCCGATAAAAAATCTTTAGCTAATCAAGTAGGTCGCAAATTAGCTGCGCGTGTTTTAAGAACATGGGTAGAAGATTTTGTGGATGAAGATACAGGTGAAGTAGTGAGCATCGAGCGTAACGAAATTGTTATGGAGCGTGACACTGTTTTAGATGAAGCTGCTATCGCAACAATTGTTGAGATGGATGTGAAGAGTGTCTTTATTCAAAAAGAAGAATTTGGTGGTGATTATGCAATCATCTACAACACATTAAACAAAGATACCTCTAACTCTGAGTTAGAAGCGGTACAACATATTTACCGTCAATTACGTGGTGCGGATGCTCCAGATAATGAAACGGCGCGTGGTATCATTGACAAATTATTCTTCTCTGATAAGCGTTATGATTTAGGTGAAGTTGGTCGTTACAAAATCAACCGTAAACTTGACTTAGATTATCCATTAGAGAAAAAAGTTTTAACAAAGCAAGACATTATTGAAATTGTTAAATACTTAGTTCGTTTAACCAATGCGAAAGCAGAGATTGACGATATTGATCACCTAAGCAATCGTCGTGTACGTACCGTAGGTGAGCAGTTGTATGCACAATTTGGTGTTGGTTTAGCGCGTATGGCGCGTACTATCCGTGAGCGTATGAACGTACGTGACAACGAGGTATTTACACCAGTTGACCTTATCAATGCAAGAACACTTTCTAGTGTAATCAATTCATTCTTTGGTACTTCACAGTTATCTCAATTCTTAGACCAAACAAATCCGTTATCAGAGATCACGCACAAGCGTCGTATTTCTGCACTTGGACCCGGCGGTTTAAGTAGAGAGCGTGCAGGATTTGAAGTACGTGACGTACACTATTCTCACTACGGCCGTTTATGTACCATCGAAACACCGGAAGGACCAAACATTGGTCTAATTTCTACTTTGTGTGTACATGCTTCTATTAACGATATGGGATTCATTGAAACACCATACCGTAAAGTAGAAAATGGTAAAGTAAACATGAAGCAATTAACGTACCTCAGCGCTGAAGAAGAGGATACTGCAAAAATTGCACAGTCAAACTCACCATTAACAGAAAAAGGAGAATTCGCAGAAGATAAAGTTGTTTCTCGTCAAACCGGAGACTTCCCAATTTTAGATAAAGAAGATGTAGAATATATGGACGTTGCACCTAACCAGATTGTTGGTTTGAGTGCGTCTTTAATTCCATTCTTAGAACATGATGATGCCAACCGTGCCCTAATGGGATCAAACATGCAACGTCAAGCAGTTCCGTTAATTATTCCTGAAGCACCAATTGTTGGTACAGGTCTAGAAGGAAAAGCTGCACGTGATGCACGTATCCAAATCCATGCAGATGGTAATGGTGTGGTTGAGTTTGTTGATGCAAACGAAATTCATGTTCGTTATGATAGAAATGATTTAGATCGTTTGGTTTCTTTTAGCGACGATTTACAAATTTATAAACTAACCAAGTTCATCAAAACAAACCAAGCAACTTGTATCAACCTACGTCCTGCTGTTAAAAAAGGACAAAAAGTTAAGAAAGGTGATTTCTTAACCGAAGGTTATGCAACTAAAGATGGTGAGTTAGCACTAGGTCGTAACTTACAAGTGGCGTTCATGCCATGGAAAGGTTACAACTTCGAGGATGCGATTGTAATTAGTGAAAAAGTTGTTCGCGAAGATTTATTCACTTCTGTTCACATCGATGAATATGAATTAGAAGTACGCGATACTAAATTAGGTGAAGAAGAATTAACACCAGATATCCCTAACGTTTCTGAAGAAGCAACCAAAGATTTAGATGAGCATGGTATCATCAGAATTGGTGCTACGATTAAAGAAGGTGATATTTTAATTGGTAAGATTACACCTAAAGGTGAATCAGATCCTACACCAGAAGAAAAACTTTTACGTGCCATCTTTGGTGACAAAGCAGGTGATGCAAAAGATGCTTCTTTAAAAGCACCAAACGGTACTGAAGGTGTAGTAATTGATAAAAAATTATTCCAACGCGCCAAAAAAGATAAGAACGGAAAAATTCGTGAAAAAGCTTTACTTGAAAAAGTAGAAAAAGTACACGAACAAAATACCGAGCATATCAAAGAATTGTTGCTTGATAAATTACAAACACTACTAAAAGAGAAATCTTCTGCTGGTGTAAGCAACAACTTTGGTGAAATGTTGATCCCTAAAGGCTCTAAGTTCAATCAGAAAAACTTAGTTACCCTCGATTACCAAAACGTAAATCCACTTGGTTGGACTGGTGACGAAAAAATCGATCAACAAATCAACACCTTATTACACAACTATAGCATTCGTTTCAACGAAGAGTTAGGTCGTTACAAGCGTGAGAAATTCAACATCTCAATTGGTGATGAATTACCAGCAGGTGTATTAAAATTAGCGAAAGTATACTTAGCCGTTAAGCGTAAGCTTAAAGTGGGAGATAAGATGGCGGGTCGTCACGGAAACAAAGGTATTGTTGCCAAAATTGTGCGTGCAGAAGACATGCCATTTATGGAAGACGGTACACCGGTAGACATCGTTCTTAACCCACTAGGGGTACCTTCTCGTATGAACCTTGGTCAAATCTATGAAACCATCTTAGGTTGGACTGGTAAGCGTTTAGGTGTGAAATTTGCTACACCAATTTTTGATGGTGCAAGCACCGATCAAATTGAGCAATATTGTAAAGATGCGGGTATTCCAAGAAATGGACATACGTATTTATATGATGGTGAAACTGGAGAGCGTTTCCATCAGAAAGCTACTGTGGGTGTTATCTACATGATTAAACTACACCACATGGTTGATGATAAAATGCACGCCCGTTCTATCGGACCATACAGCTTAATTACCCAGCAACCGCTTGGTGGTAAGGCTCAGTTTGGTGGACAGCGTTTTGGTGAGATGGAGGTTTGGGCACTTGAAGCATATGGTGCTGCTAACATCTTACAGGAATTATTAACCCTTAAATCTGATGATATCATTGGTAGAGCAAAAACCTATGAAGCCATCGTTAAAGGTGAAAACATTCCACGTCCGGGTGTACCAGAATCATTTAATGTATTAGTACATGAATTGAGAGGTTTAGGTTTAGACTTAAAATTTGAATAAGATTTTAAAAAACCAACACATCTATTAACAACAATTATCATTACAAATTTACAACCTAGATATGGCCATTAAAAGAGACAATCGACCAAGATTAACTTTCTCCGAGATCACTATCGGTCTGGCTTCTCCAGATAATATATTAGAAAGAAGTTTCGGTGAAGTATTAAAGCCTGAAACCATTAACTACCGTACGTATAAGCCTGAAAGAGATGGTTTATTCTGCGAAAGAATTTTTGGTCCAGTTAAAGATTATGAGTGTGCTTGTGGTAAATACAAGCGTATCCGTTACAAAGGCATTGTGTGTGACAGATGTGGGGTAGAAGTAACAGAGAAAAAAGTACGTCGTGAGCGTATGGGCCACATTAAATTAGTGGTACCTGTAGTGCACATTTGGTACTTCAAATCTTTACCAAACAAAATTGGTTATTTATTAGGGATGAGTTCTAAGAAATTAGAAACCATCATCTACTACGAGCGTTATGTAGTATTACAAGGCGGTATCAAAGAAAACCTAAACATGGGTGATCTTTTAACCGAAGAAGAATACTTAGATTTATTAGATACTTTACCAAAAGAAAACCAATTCTTACCTGACGAAGATCCAAACAAGTTCATCGCTAAAATGGGTGCAGAAGCCGTTCACGGTTTATTGCAAAGAATTGATTTAGATGGTTTAAGTTTCTCTTTACGTAATGCTGCTGCAAACGAAACATCTCAACAACGTAAAGCAGATGCTTTAAAGCGCCTCAGCGTTGTAGAATCTTTCCGTGAAGCAGGTACGCATATTGTAAATAAGCCTGAGTGGATGGTGATGCAATACATCCCAGTTATTCCACCAGAACTTCGTCCATTAGTACCTCTAGATGGTGGTCGTTTTGCATCTTCGGATCTAAACGATTTATACCGTCGTGTAATTATCCGTAACAACCGTTTAAAGCGTTTGTTAGAAATTAAAGCGCCAGAAGTAATCTTACGTAATGAAAAACGTATGTTACAAGAAGCGATCGATTCTTTATTCGATAACTCTCGTAAATCTAATGCTGTTAAAGCAGAAGGTGGACGTGCTTTAAAATCTTTATCGGATGTATTAAAAGGTAAGCAAGGTCGTTTCCGTCAAAACTTACTTGGTAAGCGTGTGGATTATTCTGGTCGTTCTGTAATCGTTGTAGGACCTGAGTTAAAAATGCACGAGTGCGGATTACCAAAAGATATGGCTGCTGAATTATTTAAGCCATTTGTTATTCGTAAATTAATTGAAAGAGGTATTGTAAAAACAGTGAAGTCTGCTAAAAAATTAGTAGATAAAAAAGAAGCTGTGATTTGGGATATCTTAGAAAATATTTTAAAAGGTCACCCGGTATTATTAAACCGTGCCCCAACACTTCACCGCTTGTCAATTCAAGCATTCCAACCTAAGTTGGTAGAAGGTAAAGCCATTCAATTACACCCACTCGTAACGTCTTCGTTTAACGCGGATTTCGATGGTGACCAAATGGCGGTACACGTTCCACTTAGCAGTGCAGCGGTACTTGAAGCACAGTTATTAATGCTTTCTTCTCACAACATCCTTAACCCACAAAATGGTACGCCAATCACCCTTCCTTCTCAGGACATGGTACTTGGTTTATACTACATTACAAAGGGTAAGAAAACCACCGAAACTGAAACCGTTAAAGGACAGGGCATGGCTTTCTACAGCATGGATGAAGTGATCATTGCGTACAATGAAAACCGTGTAGACTTACACGCTAACATCAAAGTAAAAACCAATGTTCGTGAAGGTGGTGTGATTGTTAAAAAATTAATTGATACGACTGTTGGTCGTGTGTTATTCAACCAACACGTACCTGCTCCAGTAGGTTATATCAATGCACTTTTAACTAAAAAATCTTTAAGAGATATCATTGGTGATATTATTAAAATCACAAACGTTCCTACAACCGCTAAATTCCTTGATGATATTAAAACATTAGGATTTAGAATGGCATTCCGTGGTGGTTTATCATTTAACGTAAACGACTTAATCGTTCCTGATAAGCGTGGTGAATTACTTGATAATGCTAAAGCAGAAGTAGAAGAAGTTTGGGAAAACTACAACATGGGTCTTATTACCAATAACGAGCGTTACAACCAAGTTATTGATATCTGGGGTCGTGTGGATACGAGAATTACTGAAACATTGATGCATGAAATGCAAACAGATAAGCAAGGCTTTAACTCTGTTTACATGATGCTTGATTCAGGTGCTCGTGGTAGTAAAACACAGGTTAAGCAGCTAGTAGGTATTAGAGGTCTAATGGCTAAGCCGCGTAAGAGTGGTAGCGCAGGATCTGAGGTAATTGAAAACCCAATCTTGTCTAACTTTAAGAGCGGTCTAAACGTATTAGATTACTTTATCTCTACGCACGGTGCGCGTAAAGGTCTTGCGGATACGGCGTTAAAAACAGCGGATGCTGGTTACTTAACTCGTCGTCTAGTAGACGTTTCTCAAGACGTTGTTATTGCAGATGATGATTGTGGTACTTTAAGAGGTATTGCTACATCTGCACTAAAAGACAATGAAGATGTTATTGAGGCATTAGCAGATAGAATTGAAGGTCGTACTTCATTACATAATGTTTACCATCCAGTTACGGAACAATTAATTATCAATGCAGGCGAAGAAATTTCTTCTGATGTTGCTAAAGAAATTGATGAAGCAGGTATCGAATCTGTAGAGATTCGTTCTGTACTTACTTGCGAAAGTAAGCGTGGTGTTTGCGTAAAATGTTACGGTAAAAACTTAGCAACGGGTTACCTCGCACAACGTGGTGACGCAGTAGGTATTATTGCAGCGCAATCAATTGGTGAACCAGGTACACAGCTTACACTTCGTACGTTCCACGTAGGTGGTGTTGCAGGATCTGCTTCTATCGAATCAACACTCGTAGCTAAGTTTGATGGTACCATTCAGTTTGACGGATTACGTACGGTAGAAACTGTAAACAACGAAGGCAAAAAAGCTAAAATTGTTATTGGACGTACAGGTGAAGTAAGAATCACGGATGTTAAAAACGACCGTTTGATGATTACCAACAACGTTCCTTACGGTGCTACCTTAAACGTTAAAGATGGCCAAGAAGTGAAAAAAGGTGATGTGATTTGTACTTGGGATCCATTCAACAACGTTATCGTTTCTGAGCAAAACGGTAAGATCAAATTTGACAACGTACTCGAAGGTATTACCTACCGTGATGAGGCCGATGAGCAAACAGGTCACCGCGAAAAAGTGGTTATTGAAACAAAAGATAAAACCAAAATACCTACTATCATTGTAGAAGGAAAAGACAACAAGCATTACAACTTACCAGTAGGATCTCACATCGCTGTTGAAGAAGGCGACGAAGTAAAAGCTGGATTTGTGATGGTTAAAATTCCTCGTATTTTAGGTAAGCTCCGCGATATCACGGGAGGTCTTCCACGTGTAACTGAATTATTTGAGGCAAGAAATCCAGGTAACCCTGCGATTGTTTGTGAAATCGATGGTGTGGTTGCATTTGGTAGCGTTAAGCGTGGTAACAGAGAAATCATTGTTGAATCTAAAGATGGCATGATCAAGAAGTACTTAGTACCTCTAACGCGTCAAATCCTAGTTCAAGATGGTGACTTCGTAAAAGCGGGTACGCCAATGTCTGATGGTCAAATTGCACCTGCGGCAATCCTCGCTATTAAAGGACCATTTGCAGTACAAGAGTACGTTGTAAATGAAATCCAAGAGGTATACCGTTTACAAGGTGTAAAAATCAATGACAAGCACGTAGAAGTGATTGTACGTCAGATGATGAAGAAGGTTGAAATTGTAGATGCTGGTGATACTAAATTCTTAGAGGAGGATCTAGAAGATAGATTTGACTTTATCGAAGAAAATGACCGTATCTATGACAAAAAAGTAGTTACAGAAGCTGGCGAAAGTGCAACGTACAAAGCTGGTCAAATTATAACATTAAGAGAACTACGCGAAGAGAATTCAATTCTACGTCGCTCGGATAGAAAACTAGTGGAAGTGCGTGATGCAAAACCTGCAACGGCTACACCGGTTTTACTAGGTATTACCAAAGCGTCTCTTGGTGTTAGAAGTTGGATCTCTGCTGCTTCGTTCCAAGAAACTACCAAAGTATTAAGCCAAGCGGCTATACAAGGTAAAAAAGACTTGATGTTAGGTCTTAAAGAAAATGTAATTACAGGTCATTTGATTCCTGCAGGTACCGGACAAAAAGAGTTCGAGAACATGATTGTAGGAAGCAAAGAAGAATATGAAGTATTAGCTACTACCAGAGAAGCGATGAGCTTTGATGAGGAAGAATAATATTTTATAGCCTTAGTATATTTGTAAAAGTAGGAAGCCAACACTTCCTACTTTTACTTTTTAAAAGATAAAATGTATAAATTAGTATCATGAAAAATATCAATACCGTTTTAAATGTTGTTTTAGGAATTGCTGTTGCAGTTTTATTTTATTTTCAATTTAGCGGCAGCAAGTCTGCGGTAGCAACTGGTTCTAAATCAGTAGCATCTGGTGATTTCAGAATCGCTTATTTTGAAATTGATTCAGTTGAATCTCAGTTTAATTACTATAAAGAAGTAAGTAATTCTATTCAAGCAAAAGCGCAGCAAAATAACAATGAGCTCAATCAATTAAAAGAAGTGTTTGCGGCAAAATACCAAGAGTTGCAAAAAAATGGTCAGCGCATGACAGAAGCAGAAGTAAATGCTAGACAACAAGAGCTTCAGCAAATGGACAAGACCTTTAAGAGCAAGGAGCAAATGATGAACAATGAAATGCAAGATGAAAGCATGAAAAAATTACAAGACGTAAAGAAAAAAATTACGGATTATTTAGCTGAATACAATAAAGCTAAAGGTTACGCCTTTATTTTGGGTAACAATTCAGATATGCTTTCTATGTACTACAAAGACACTGCTTACGATATTACTTCAGACCTTGTAAATGGTTTAAATGATTTGTATAAAGCAAAAAAATAGGGTTCTACTTTCTTATTTTTTTTAATTATCTTGAAGTTCTGTTTTAACCAACAGAACTTTTTTTTATGAGTACAACTACACCTGATTTTAAACCATCATTAGGTTTACTAGACGCCACCATGATTGTGGCTGGTAGCATGATTGGTTCTGGTATCTTTATTGTAAGTGCAGATATTACCCGAAATGTGGGCTCGGCAGGCTGGTTAGTAGCAGTTTGGCTTATAACAGGCTTTATGACCTTAACAGCGGCTTTAAGTTATGGCGAGCTAAGTGCCATGTTCCCAAAAGCAGGAGGTCAGTACGTGTACTTAAAAGAGTCTTACAATCCACTACTTGGTTTTTTATATGGTTGGAGCTTTTTTTCGGTAATTCAAACCGGCACTATCGCAGCCGTGGGCGTCGCGTTTAGCAAATTTGCAGGATACTTTTTTCCAGCGCTTGAAATGACGGATGCCAATATTATTTTTCAGTTGGGGGTACTAAAAATTTATCCGGCACAGCTGGTCTCCATCGCCATCATTATTTTATTAACCTATATCAATACCAAAGGGGTACAGGGAGGCAAACTCATTCAAACCACCTTTACAGTAACCAAACTTGTTTCTCTTTTTGGACTCATCGGCTTTGGTTTTTTACTGGCCGCTAAATCAGAAATTTGGAATGCCAATTGGCAGGACGCTTGGTCTATGAAAACCATTGCTGCAGACAATAGTACTACACCCGTTATAGGTCTTGCAATTTTTGGCGCCATCGCGGCTTCTATGGTGGGTTCCATTTTTAGTAGTGACGCATGGAATAACGTAACATTTATTGCAGGTGAAATTAAAAATCCAAAACGCAATATTGGACTCAGTTTATTTTTAGGCACACTCATTGTTACCATTATTTATGTATCTGCTAACCTCATGTACATCAGTGTGCTTCCATTAAATGATATTGCACACGCACCAGCAGACAGGGTAGCCGTATCTTCCGCGAATGCTATTTTTGGAAATATAGGTACTTATGTAATTGCAGTCATGATTATGATTTCTACGTTTGGCTGTAACAACGGATTAATATTAGCTGGTGCAAGGGTTTATTACACTATGGCACAAGATGGTTTGTTTTTTAAAAAGGCATCTACCCTTAATAAAAATGCAGTACCAGAGTGGGCCTTATGGGCACAGTGTGTAGTAGCGGCACTTTTATGCTTAAGTGGTAAATATGGCGACCTTTTAGATATGGTTTCATTTATTGTGGTGATATTTTATGTATTAACCATTATAGGCATCTTTATTTTACGCAAAAAACGCCCAGAAATGGAGCGTCCTTACAAAGCGGTAGGTTATCCTGTTTTGCCGGCTATCTATGTTTTAATGGGAACCCTGTTTTGTGTATTATTGATCATTTATAAGCCTAATTTTACATGGCCTGGGCTCATTATTGCACTATTAGGCATTCCTTTGTATTACCTTGCAGTGCGAAGTAATAAAAAATAAACATGACAAATTTTGACCAACTTTTCATAGACTTTAGCAAGCTAAAAGTTGTAATCATTGGAGACGTTATGCTTGACACCTATTGGTGGGGTCAGGTAGACCGTATATCTCCAGAAGCGCCAGTGCCGGTTGTGGCACTTCAGCGTAAGGAACACCGCGTTGGTGGTGCTGCCAATGTAGCATTAAACACAGTTGCACTTGGTGCGCAAACAACCATCGTCTCCGTAATAGGTTCAGATGCAGATGGTGCTTTACTTCAATCGTTATTTGAAGCAGAGCATATTGACACCAGTTATTTACTTACACATGCTTCCCGCATTACTACCAATAAAACGCGTGTAATGAGTCGCAATCAGCAAATGATGCGCCTTGATGCAGAAATTACAACGCCAATTAGTACTGATATTGAAGCGGTATTACTTCAGAAATTTGTTGCTTGCTTAGATGCAAAAAATCCAGATGTTGTTATTTTTGAAGATTATGACAAAGGGGTTTTAACGCCAACATTTATTGAGGCAGCTATTGCTGTTTGTACAGCAAGAAATATTGTTATGTCCGTAGATCCTAAAAAAAATAACTTTTTAGCATATAAAGGCGTGACACTTTTTAAACCCAATTTAAAAGAAGTAAAAGAAGGATTGCAAGTGCCTATCGCTTCTGTTACACTCGATAATTTAAGAGCGGTACATGCGGCACTTCAAACGCATTTAGCACATCAAATATCGCTTATCACTTTATCAGAAAAAGGAATGTTTTATGATACTGGTGATACTGCAAAAATTATTCCTACACACGTTAGATCCATTGCAGATGTAAGTGGAGCAGGGGATACCGTTATTGCAGTTGCTTCACTTGTATATGCAGCAACAAAAAATATTGAACTCGCCACTGAAATGGCCAACATTGCAGGTGGACTTGTTTGTGAAGAAGTTGGTACCGCGGCTATTAATAAAACGCGTTTACTTGCTGAATGTAAACTACTATTGGCTTAATTAAATAGTAAACTATGCAACAATTTTCATTGGTTATACATGGAGGTGCGGGTACTATCTTAAAAGAAGATATGTCTCCTGCGCTAGAGCAGGCCTATCAAAACGGATTACAAGAAGCGTTGGATGCTGGTTATTCCATCTTGAAAAATGGAGGTTCTGCGGTGGATGCAATTCAGGCATCTATTTTTACGCTAGAAAATAATATTTTATTTAACGCAGGAAAGGGTAGTGTGTTTACCAAAAAAGGATTACAAGAAATGGACGCTGCCATTATGGACGGCGCTACATTGGAGGCAGGGGCTATCGCCGCAGTTCGCAATGTTAAAAATCCTATTCAGCTCGCTACCGAAGTGATGCGTAATAGCAATCACGTTTTTTTAAGTGGTAAAGGTGCCAACGATTTTGCAATCAAGCAAGGTGTGGTGTTAGCACCCGACGAATATTTTTATTCTCAATTTAGATATGATCAGTGGAAGGCTATTCGCGATTCTGATTCCTATTCACTAGATCATACCAATCATCACCTAGAGGAATTATTAAAAGATAAAAAGTTTGGAACCGTGGGTGCTGTTGCATGTGATAGTCATGGAAATATTGCTGGCGCCACTTCTACAGGTGGTATGACCAATAAAAAATATGGACGTATTGGCGATAGTCCAATTATTGGAAGTGGAACCTATGCCAACAATAAAACCTGTGCAATAAGTTGTACGGGTCATGGCGAAATGTTTATCAGATCCGTTGCAGCTTATGATGTTAGTTGCCTCATGGAATATAAAGGCCTTAGTTTGCAAGCTGCTATGGAAGTGGTCGTGCATGAAAAATTAATGGCACTTAATGGTGAAGGCGGAATGATTGGTGTAGATGCTAAAGGCAATACGGCGATGGTGTTTAATAGTGCAGGTATGTACCGCGCATTTCAAAATAGTAAAGGCGAGTCTGCAATAGCTATTTATAAATAAATGACAATGAAAAAAACGGCAGTAATTGTTGCGGGTGGGTCAGGTATAAGAATGGGTACGGATGTGCCTAAACAATTTTTGCATTTGAAAGGTAGGCCCATCATTTGGCATACCGTGCAACAGTTTTTTTATGCCTATTACGATATTCAAATTGTACTTGTATTACCAGCTTCTTATTTGGAGGAAGCGGCTACTTATTTTGAACCTGCCCAACTTTCGCATATTCAGTTTATTGCAGGTGGTACTACCAGATTTGATTCTGTAAAAAATGGTTTAAAGGCTATTAAGGAGCCAGGCGTAATTTTTGTGCATGATGGGGTAAGATGCCTCGTATCTAGTGATTTAATTAAAAAATGCTACGAACAGGCCCTAGTTCACGGGTCGGCTATACCAGCTGTTACTGCTACCGATAGTATAAGGCTTATTTCAGGGGATACCCACCAGGTTGTGGACCGAAACCTGGTTAAAATCATACAAACCCCACAAACCTTTTTAAGCACCCTATTATTGCCTGCTTTTGAACAGCCCTACCAGGCTAGCTTTACCGATGAAGCTACCGTGGTGGAAGCCGCAGGGCACACGGTTCGTTTAATAGAAGGGGAGTATAGTAATCTTAAGATTACACGCCCCCAAGATTTAATTGTGGCCGAATCCCTTTTCTAGAAAAAAAATTGGCCTAACCCGTCAATCTTTCTTAAATTTGTATCCATGGTTCAAGTATTAAATAACAAGTGGTGGTGGCATACTAACTCCAATCGGGGATTGTAATGGCCTGTCCACTACTTTTTGAATAATTTCAAAAGCCCCGATCATAAGTCGGGGCTTTTTATTTATATCCTATGAAAAAAATTGATTTACGTACAGAGAGCAAAAGAATGTTAGCGGATGTGTATACGCCCGTTAGTATTTACCTGCGTTTAAGAGACCGTTTTAGAGATACGATCTTACTAGAAAGTACCGATGCGCATGTTGCAGAAAATAGCTACTCTTTTATATGTATTAATGCAATTGGTGGTATTGAAGTTAGAGATTCAAAAACCATCGAACTAAAATATCCCAACCAAGATCCTATAAAAAAGGAGGTAGCTGGTTCACAAATCGATCAACAGTTGTGGAGTTATATGCAGGGCTACCAAGTGGTGCCCCATGCGCACAAAGAAACTAATTTTGCCCAAGGATTATTTGGGTATACCAGTTTTGATGCCATTCCTTTATTTGAAACCATTTCATTTTCCGAAGCAAAAAACACAAATATTCCACTCATTCGTTATAGGTTGTATCAGTACGTTATTGTATTTGATCATTATAAAGACGAATTATTTATTTGTCAAAATTTGCTAGCAAGCGAAGAAGCAGACACTTCACTTATCGAATCCCTTATTCGAAACAAAGACGTGCCGCAGTTTCCATTTAACCCAGTTGGTGATGAGCGTTCAAATGTTACAGACGACGCGTATAAGGCCATGGTAGAAAAAGGTATTCAACACTGTTTACGTGGGGATGTTTTTCAAATTGTACTCAGTAGAAGATTTGAACAGTCCTTTAAAGGAGATGAGTTTAATGTATACCGCGCTTTAAGGAGCGTTAATCCTTCACCGTATTTATTTTTCTTTGATTATGGTGATTATAAATTAATGGGGTCATCTCCAGAAGCGCAGCTAATTGTTCGAAACAATAAAGCCGTGATGCATCCAATTGCAGGAACATTTAAAAGAACAGGAAATGATGAGGAAGATAAAGCGCTTTCTGCAAAACTATTAGAAGACGCCAAAGAAAATGCAGAGCATGTAATGCTTGTTGATCTTGCACGTAATGATTTAAGTAGGTCATGCACTGCGGTAACGGTTAGTCAGTTCAAGCAGGTCAAATTTTATTCGCATGTGATTCATTTGGTAAGCGAAGTGGTGGGCACATTAGGAGCTGATACAAATCCGTTTAGTGTGTTAGCGCAAACATTTCCTGCCGGTACATTAAGTGGTGCGCCAAAATTTAAGGCACTAGAAATTATAGACGGGCTGGAACCAACGGCACGCGGCTATTATGGTGGCGCTATTGGCTTTGTAGGCTTTAATGGTGACTTTAACCATGCCATTATGATTCGCAGCTTTTTAAGTAAAGACAATACACTCTATTATCAAGCAGGTGCAGGCGTGGTTGTTTCATCGAATCCTGAAAGTGAATTGCAAGAAGTGAACAATAAATTAAATGCATTAAAACGAGCAGTGGTTTTAGCTGCTGGAATATAAAAGTAGTTGGTATGAAAATATTGGTTTTTGATAATTATGATTCATTTACATACAACCTAGTACACCTCGTTGAAAAAATAACGAATCAAAAAGTGACGGTTGTTAGAAATGATCAAATTACGCTAGAAGAGGTTGCTGAGTACGATAAAATTATATTGTCTCCAGGGCCAGGTATTCCATCAGAAGCAGGGCTGCTGCTTCCATTAATTAAGCAGTATGCTGCGTCTAAATCTATACTTGGCGTTTGCCTTGGTCATCAGGCAATTGGTGAGGCGTTTGGAGCTACTCTAGAAAATTTATCTACAGTATATCATGGTGTTGCTACCCCTATAAAAATTGATAACACAAATTATTTATTTAATGGTTTAGAAGAAACCATCGAAGTAGGGCGTTACCATAGTTGGGTAATTGCAAATAATAATTTGCCAGCTGAACTAAAGGTTACTGCCACAGATGAAAACGGATTGATTATGGCCATCGAGCATACTTCGTATGATGTGTGTGGTGTTCAATTCCATCCAGAAAGTGTTTTAACGCCAAGTGGCGAAACGGTTATTAAAAACTGGTTATTAAAATGAAAAAGATTTTACAATATTTATTCGAACACAAAACGCTAACCAGAGCGGCAGCTAAAGAGCTTTTACTGTCTATGTCATCGGGTGCCTATAATGATAGCGAATTGGCTTCTCTAATGACTGTGTTTTTAATGCGCAGCATAACCATAGCGGAACTACAAGGGTTTAGAGATGCACTACTTGAACTGGCTGTCCCGGTAAATTTAGGAACGCATGATTTACTGGATATTGTGGGTACAGGCGGTGATGGAAAAAATACGTTTAATATTTCTACACTGTCCTGTTTTATTGTGGCTGGTGCTGGTCAAAAAGTAGCCAAACATGGTAACTATGGAGCCAGTACCATTAGTGGGTCTTCCAATGTTATGGAACAGCTTGGTTATGTTTTTAAAAATGACGAAGCCAAATTAAAACAGGAGTTAGATGCTGCTAATATTTGTTTTTTGCATGCACCACTTTTTCATCCTGCATTAAAATTGGTGGGGCCAATTAGAAAAAACTTAGGCGTTCGCACTTTTTTTAATATGCTAGGCCCGCTCGTAAATCCTGCTAAGCCTGCACATCAACTTATTGGTGTGTACAGTTTAGAAATGGCCAGAATCTATCATTATTTATTGCAAGAAGAAGGTGTTAATTATACCATCATTCATGGACTTGATGGCTACGATGAAATTTCTTTAACAAGTGATACAAAAATATTTACAGCAAAAGGGGAGCGGATTGTTTCTGCAACATCGCTGGGCAAACGCATTGTCTTCCCAGAAGACTTAGTGGGTGGTGATACTGTAGAAGCATCAGCTGCTATATTCTTAAAAATTATAAAGGGCGAAGGAACGATGGCGCAAAATGCCGTAGTACTTGCCAATGCAGCATCTGCATTATTTGCCACGCATAAGTATGCGACTTATGAGGAGGCCTATGCGGCGGCTGTTGATAGTTTAGATAGTCAAAAAGCATATCAAGTTTTACAACAATTAATAGCGGTTCAATAATATGAATATATTAGAGCAAATAATAGCCCGTAAAAAAGAAGAGGTAGCTGTTCAAAAAGCACTTGTTGCTGAAAGCGTTTTAAAGCAAATGCCTTTTTATAAGGCGCCTGCTTTGTCAATGGCTTCTTATCTTACAATGCCTGGCAAAACGGGTATCATCGCCGAATTTAAAAGAAAGTCGCCTAGTAAAGGAATTATTAATGATACAGCCACCGTAGCAGCGGTAACAGCTGCTTACTCGGCGCATGGCGCTTCTGGGCTCTCGGTATTAACTGATTTTGATTTTTTTGGTGGAACCTTACAGGATTTAACGGCGGCAACGGTGCATGAAACACCCATTTTGCGCAAAGATTTTATGGTCGACCCCTATCAAATTATAGAAGCAAAAGCACATGGCGCCGAAGTGATATTGTTAATTGCTGCCTGTCTTACACCTACTCAGGTTAAGCATCTAGCTGCAGTTGCAAAAGATACCGGACTTGAAGTGTTACTTGAAATTCATACCAAAGCGGAGTTAGACCATGTTTGTGATAACGTAGATATGGTAGGCATCAATAACCGAAACCTAAAAACATTTGAAGTAGACCTTGCGCACTCTATTGCCCTTGCTAAAATGTTGCCGGCTCATTTACCTAAAATTGCAGAGAGTGGCATTAGTGATGTGTCAACTATAATTGAACTTAAAAAAGAAGGGTTTGATGGTTTTTTAATAGGTGAAAATTTTATGAAAACACCGGATCCGGCTGCAGCATTTGCTGCATTTGTAGCTGACTTAAAAAAACGTGAACATGAAAATTAAAGTATGTGGTATCACCAGTGTAGATGAGGCCCTTGCTTTACATAAAGAAGGTGTCAATTACATTGGATTTATTTTTTATCCAGCTTCAAAGCGCTATGTTTTAAATAAGCTTACGCTTGAACAAATAAAAAAGCTTCAGATGCCTGGTGTTTTAAAAGTGGGGGTTTTTGTTAATGAACCCATGGATCAAGTTATTGCTACAGCAACTGCTGCAGGGCTTGATATGGTACAACTTCATGGAGACGAAACGCCCAATTATTGTAAAGAAATGGCCAATCAGTATCCGGTTATTAAAGCATTTAGAATTTCAGAAACAGATGATGTAGCTTATAAAATTGCCGAATATTTAGAAGAAGTAGATTATTTACTATTTGATACCGCTTCTAGTGTGTATGGGGGGTCAGGCATTTCATTTGATTGGACAAAGCTTGCTAATGCTACCAAGCAAAAGCCTTATTTTTTAAGTGGTGGCATTGGGCCTGACGATGTTTCTAAAATAACTTCTTTTGTACAGTCTGATGCAGCAGGTAATTGTACCGCTGTAGATGTTAACAGTAAGTTTGAAACGGCGCCCGGACAAAAAAACATACAACTATTACAATCTTTTATTCCAACGATTAAAGCCCTTTAATGATGCAACAAACATTTACAAATCCAAACGAGAATGGTTATTACGGAGATTTTGGCGGTGCCTTTATTCCTGAAATGTTATTTGCAAATGTGGCACAGCTTAAAAGCCAGTATTTACAAATAATGGACGATGAAGATTTTAAAAAAGAGGTGAACGATCTATTGCATCATTATGTGGGTAGGCCAACGCCTTTATTTTTAGCTAAACGCCTGAGTGCGCAGTATGGTACAACCATCTACTTAAAAAGAGAAGATTTGTGTCATACTGGGGCGCATAAGATTAACAATACCATTGGTCAAATTATACTTGCACAAAAGCTGGGTAAAATGCGCATCATTGCTGAAACGGGTGCCGGACAACATGGTGTTGCAACTGCCACTGTATGTGCTTTAAAGGGCATGGAATGTATTGTGTATATGGGCGAAAAAGATATTGAAAGACAGGCGCCCAATGTAGCTCGTATGCGCATGTTGGGCGCTACTGTTGTGCCAGCTACAAGTGGTAGTAAAACGCTTAAAGATGCCACCAATGAAGCCATCAGAGATTGGATCAATAATCCTACCAATACGCATTATATTATTGGCAGCGTTGTAGGCCCACATCCATATCCCGATATGGTGGCACGTTTTCAAAGTGTAATTAGTGCAGAAATTCGTAAACAATTATTAGTACAAACAGGTACTGAACTTCCAACACATGTAATTGCTTGTGTGGGTGGGGGTAGTAATGCTGCTGGTGCTTTTTACCATTTCTTAGAAGAACCGTCTGTGCAAATTGTAGCGGTTGAAGCGGCAGGCCACGGTGTACAAACGAGTATGAGTGCTGCCACTACACAATTAGGTACGCCTGGTATTTTACACGGTAGTAAAAGCTTATTAATGCAAACACCTGATGGACAGGTGATTGAGCCACATAGTATTTCGGCTGGGTTAGATTATCCTGGTATTGGCCCAATGCATGCTAACTTATATACATCAGGTAGAGGTTTGTTTTTAAGTGCCACAGATGATGAAGCCATGGATGCAGCTTTTCATGTTAGTAAAACAGAGGGTATTATTCCTGCCCTAGAAACTGCACATGCTTTTGCAGCACTTGATCAAATAAAGTGGAAGCCAACTGATACCGTTGTAATTTGTTTGAGTGGAAGAGGCGATAAAGATTTATCTACGTACATGCAAAAATTAGATTCATGACAAGATTAAAAAAGCTATTTTATGCCAAGTCATCAAAAGTATTAAACGTATACTGCACGGCGGGTTATCCAACACTTGATAGTACGCTACCGATCATTGCTGCACTCGAAAAAAATGGTGCTGATTTAGTAGAAATAGGTATGCCTTATTCAGATCCTCTAGCGGACGGGCCCGTGATTCAAGAAAGTGGCGCCAAAGCCATCGAAAACGGGATGTCTATCGAAGTTTTATTGGAGCAATTAAAATCATTGAGAGCTACAAGTAATATTCCTGTGGTACTTATGGGTTATATGAATCCCGTGTTGCAATTTGGGTTCGAGAAATTTTGTGCAGCAGCTGCGGCGGTAGGCGTAGATGGTCTTATTTTACCGGATATGCCAGCGTATGAGTTTGAAACAAAATACGGTGCTATCTTAAAAAAGCACCATTTAGATTTTATCTTTTTAGTAACGCCCGAAACACCAACCGAGCGTATTCAATATTTAGACTCCCTAAGTTCTGGATTTTTATATGCAGTTAGTGCTTCAGCTACAACAGGAGCTGCACTTAATTTTGATGCAGTTGACGCTTATTTGCAAAAATTAAAACAGTTGCAGTTAAACAATCCCATTTTGGTTGGGTTTGGCGTAAAAGATGCAGCATCCTTTGAACTAGCTAGTAGACATACAGCGGGTGCCATTATTGGTTCTGCATATATTAGAGCGCTTGAAAATAGTACAGATGTAACTGCTACTACCGCTCAATTTTTATCATCAATAACGGGTAAATAATAGTATGAATGTTGCGATTGTAAAATATAATGCAGGAAATATATTATCGGTTACCTATGCGCTTGAAAGACTCGGTATTTGTCCGGTTGTAACAGATAATATAGAGGAATTGCAAAAAGCGGACCGAGTTATTTTTCCGGGTGTAGGAGAAGCGAGTACAGCCATGGCATATTTAAAAGAAAGAAGTTTAGATACCGTTATTAAAAACCTGGAGCAGCCGGTATTAGGCATTTGTTTAGGTATGCAGCTACTATGTTCCTATTCGGAAGAAAACAACACCAACTGCTTATCTGTATTTGATGAGCGTGTGGTTTCATTTTTACCCAATGGAGCCGATAAAATTCCGCAGGTAGGTTGGAATACCATAAGTGATTATTCGTCAAACTTATTTAAGGGGCTCCCTATAAACGCTTATTGTTATTTCGTGCATGGGTATTATGCAGCCCTTGGGCCTGATACTATTGCCACTACAAATTATATATTACCCTATAGTGCGGCACTTCACAAAAACAATTTTTATGGGGTGCAGTTTCATCCCGAAAAAAGCGCAGCTGTTGGAGAAAAAATATTACAAAACTTTTTAGATATTATATAAGATGCAAATCATACCTGCTATAGATATTATTGATGGAAAATGTGTTCGTTTAACAGAGGGTGATTATGCGCAAAAAACCATTTATAACGAAGACCCATTAGAAGTTGCAAAAGCTTTTGAAGCAGCTGGTATACAGCGTCTTCATTTGGTTGATTTGGATGGCGCTAAAGCTGGTGCTGTAAAAAATTGGAAAGTACTCGAATCCATTGCGCTTAATACAAAATTAGTAATAGATTTTGGAGGTGGTATAAAAACCGATGATGATGTGGCGCTTGTATTTGAAAGGGGCGCGACGCTTGCTACCATTGGTAGTATTGCGGTAGCCAATCCTACTCTTTTTTTAAGTTGGGTGAATGTATATGGTGCTGATCGGTTTTTTTTAGGAGCAGATGTTAAAGACAATTGCATTGCCGTTAATGGTTGGATGCAAACATCAAACATAGCAATCGAATCATTTATAGGTGATTACCTTGCAAAAGGCATTTCCAATATTTTTTGTACCGACGTTTCAAAAGATGGTAGGCTAGAAGGCCCTTCCACTGCACTTTATCAGTCACTGATTCAGTTATTTCCTAATCTAAAACTCGTAGCAAGTGGTGGAGTAAGTTCATTGCAAGATTTAGAAACACTTGATGCGATTGGTTGTGCAGGGGCCATTGTAGGTAAGGCAATTTATGAAAACCGTATTTCATTAGAATCGTTACAACAGTTTAATGCATAACTCATTTTTATGTTAGCAAAAAGAATTATTGCTTGTTTGGATATCAAAAATGGCAGAACCGTTAAAGGTGTCAACTTCGAAAATATTAGAGACGCTGGCGATCCTGTCGAGCTAGGGGCTTTTTATGCAGCAGATGGTATAGATGAACTGGTTTTTTTAGACATTACTGCTACCAATGAAAAACGCAAAACCTTAGCGGATTTAGCCAAAAAAATTGCAGCGGTTATTAATATTCCATTTACTGTAGGTGGAGGTGTATCAAGTATCGAAGACGTGCGCGTATTATTACAAAATGGTGCCGATAAAATTGCAGTCAATTCGGCTGCATTTAAAAATCCATCACTCATCGCTAGTTTGGCAAAAGAATTTGGGAGTCAGTGTATTGTGGTAGCAATTGATACCAAACAAGAAGCGGATGGACAGTGGTATGTTTATTTAAATGGCGGAACGGTTCCCACCACAACTACTTGCCTTGCTTGGGCTCAACAAGCTGCAAGCCTAGGCGCTGGCGAAATTCTTTTAACCTCTATGAATCATGATGGCACCAAAGCAGGCTTTGCTTTAGATATTACTGCTGCTATTTCTAATGCGGTTTCAATTCCGGTTATTGCGTCAGGTGGTGGCGGAACCATGGAGCATTTTGAAGCTGTTTTTAAGGCCGGAGCGGCTGATGCAGCACTTGCAGCCAGTATCTTTCATTTTAAAGAAGTAGAGGTAGCTGCTTTAAAATCATTTTTATTAGACAAAGGGTTGCCAATTAGGCTTTAATTTTTACATTTACACATAGTTATGTTAGACAAAATTGATTTTTCAAAATATGCGGATGGACTGGTGCCAGCCATTGTTCAAGACATTGAAACCAGTAAGGTTTTGATGCTTGGATTTATGAATGCTGCCGCTATCGAAACAACCCTCTCAACAAAAAAAGTTACTTTTTTTAGCAGATCTAAAAATAGGCTTTGGACAAAAGGAGAAGAAAGTGGTCATTTTTTGAATTTCGAAGAAATGCTACTTGACTGTGATTCAGACGCGCTATTAGTAAAAGTAGTTCCGGTTGGACCTACTTGTCATAATGGTACTGATACCTGCTGGGGAGAAGAAAACAATGCTGCTCATTTTTTAACCTATCTAGAAACTGTAATTGCTAGCCGTAAAAATGAAAGCCCAGATAGCTCTTACGTAGCTTCTTTGTTTTCAAAAGGGATTAATAAAATTGCGCAAAAAGTAGGTGAAGAAGCAGTGGAGCTTGTTATTGAGTCTAAAGATGACAATGAGCTTTTGTTTTTAAATGAAGCATCTGATTTGCTATTTCATTATCTAATTTTGTTGCAAGCAAAAGGGTATAGTTTGCAGGATGTTATTGAAATATTAAAAAATAGACATAAAAAATAGAATCTCCCAATAGACTCAAATAGTAAGTATGCGTAAACTAATTATATACACACTTTCAATTTTATTTGCTTTTCAATCTGCAATGGCCTCTGATTTTACCGTAACTGGAAAAATGAAAGGATTGACAAATGGAAGTACTGCCACTTTAAAAAATGTTTTTAATGGACAATCCCTTGCTACTGCTACTATAGCGGATGGTGCCTTTGTATTAAAGGGGAATGTAAATGAAGGAATGCTTTTGCAACTTGCGTTTTCTTCAGCACCTCAAATAAACATAGAAATGTTTATTGGTAATGAAACAGTTTTAATTGATGGTGATATAGCTGTTCCAGATCAAATAAAATTAACTGGATCTGTATTGCACCAGACCTACGAAAAATTTAGACTTCAGTTTGTGCCATTAAAAGATAAGCTAAACGCTATTGTGCCACTTATTCAAGCGGAAACCGCACAAACGCCAAAGAGAGATTCTCTGATTGGTTTATTTAATAGTTATAAGCAAGTACTTTTAAATGAAACGGTAGGATTTGTAAATGCAAACCCAGCATCTGTGGTAAGTTCATTTGCACTATATGCAGTTGGGCCTTTATTTTCAGGGCCTGCGGAACTCGAGAATAAGTTTAACGCACTACAGCCTGCTGCTCAAAAAGGTTATTTTTCTGAAATGATTGTGAAATCTGTAAACGATTCAAAAATTGGACAAATTGGTTCTATGGCTACTGATTTCACACAAAATGATCAAAATGGCAAGCCTGTTAATTTGTCTTCTTTTAAAGGCAAGTATGTACTTATAGATTTTTGGGCAAGTTGGTGCAGACCTTGTAGACAAGAAAATCCAAATGTTGTTGCAGCATACAATAAGTATAAGTCAAAAAACTTTACTGTATTGGGCGTTTCATTAGATCAAGATAAAAATGGTTGGATTCAGGCAATTGCTGCCGATAAACTTACCTGGACACATGTAAGTGATTTAAAATACTGGAGTAATGAAGTAGCACAATTGTACCGCATTCAAAGTATCCCTGCTAACTTATTATTAGATCCTACTGGAAAAATCATTGGAAAAGATTTGAGAGGCGAAGAGCTCTTACAAAAATTAGCATCTATTTTAAAATAGGCTAGCATAAGTATCTGGGTCAAATCCAATGGCTATTATTTTTCCCTTTTTGGTTACAATGGGTCTTTTAATTAAACTGGTATTTTCTATAAGTACGGCAACTGCTGTATTAGCTTTTGCGCATTTAGCCTGATCTGCGGGACTTAATTTTTTATAGGTAGCAGATTTTGTATTTACAATCAGCGTAAAATCTTGTTGCGACATCCAGTCTTTTAATAGGGTAGCTGTTACTCCTTCTTTTTTGTAGTTATGAAACACATATTCAATTTTGTGTTTTGTAAGCCAGTCTAAACTCTTTTTTACAGTGTCGCAATTGGGTATGCCGTAGATCGTTAACATGGTTGCCGATTATTTGCATAAAAATAGCCAATTAGCACTTATTATTTCTCATCTTGCTAATAAAGATTTATTTTGTAATCGATACTATGAAGTCTTTTTTATCCATAATTGGGGTCTTGTTTTTTTGTATTCAGGGCTATTGTCAGAAGCCTCCTTCTCAGTCCAACAGATCCATGGGGCTTATTATTGGCAATGTATTAGACGCGGGGACAGGCAAGCCTTTATCATTTGCTAGCATCCAATTAAAAAAAATGTCGGACACGGTAGTGGCGTTTCAAGTGGTGTCTGATAAAAATGGGGCATTTGAGTGTTTGAATTTGCCATTTGGATATTATAAGCTCAAAGCTACTATGGTGGGATTCGCGGATTTACAAATTGACAGTATCTATTTAAGAGAAGAACGGTACGACTTTAATTTGGGTGATCTTAAGCTCAATATTTCTGGCGCGGCAAGTTCTGAAGTAATTGTATATGCCGAAAAGCCGCTTATAGAAAACAAGGATGATAAAATCATTTTTAATGTGGGTGAAAGTGCTTTAAGTGGTGGAGCAACTACTGCCGAGTTATTAAAAAACATGCCCCTTATTAACAATGACCCTAACGGAAAAATATTGTTAAAAGGAAAAGAGCCTCGCATATTAATTGATGATAAGCCTACCGATTTAAATGCGCAACAGCTCCAAGACTTATTAGAGAGTTTGCCAGGCAACAGTATTGATAAAATTGAGGTTATGACAAACCCTCCACCTCAATATGCAACAGAAACAGGTGGCGTTATTAATATTGTTACCAAAAAAGGAAAAATTGGATGGGTTGGAAGGGTAAATGTTAGTGCTGGAACAAGGGGTGAATCATCAACATATGCTAATGGTAGCTACCGCAATCAAAAACTAGTGTTGAATTTAAATGGAGGTGTGGGTGTGAGTACCATTACGGGTAATGGTTATTCCAAAAGAGAAAATATTTATAAAGATTCTACCAATTATTTTAATACACAAAACAAGTATACCAATTTTTCATCGAGGCCTAATTTTCGAGCGCAGGCCGATTATGAATTTGACAAACAGCATATCCTTTCGCTTACGTATCAGCTCAATTCAAATTCATTTGATAATAACGCTACTACTACATATACCAATATCAACAACCAGCAGCAAATTTACCGGTTAAGCAACCGAAATAACCACAGTGTGGGCGGCGGTTTAAATCATGTATTATCTGGGAGTTATAATATCAAACAAAAAACAGGACCTGGTTATTTACGCTTTATAGCAAATGCCAATTTATCAAGTTCCCATAATAATAGAACATTTTTTCAGCAGTTTCTTTTTCCTGATAAAACACCAACGGGGGTAGATTCTACGCAAAGGCAACTCTTTAATACAGACAACAATTCGGCGTCATTAAGGGTCGATTTTTTACGCCCTTTAAAAACTAAGCAGCATAATTTTAATGGAGGGGTTTCTGTTTTAAACACTTGGTACCATGGTCTTGTGAATACCCTGTTTTATCGTAAGTCGGATCAGGTGTTTGCAACCAATGATTTATTAAGTAATGATTTTACCAACGAACAGCTCGTAGCAACAGCTAGAGCTGGCCTATCGTATAATTTTAAAAGTAAGTACCGCTTATCTTTTGGTGTTCAGGCCGAGTATACCAATTTGCAGTTTGTTTTTTTAAAGGGAAATGCAAGTGACGTAGACAATGGCTATTGGAATATACTTCCAAATTTTACCCTTCGTAAAGAGTTTTCAAAAGAAATGAATACCACCCTTGTTTATAGGGCAACCATTCGAAGGCCTGGTATTGGTGAATTAAACCCCAATGTTGACTATAGTGATCCCTATAATATAAGATTTGGAAATCCTTATTTAGAACCCACTTTATCGCACAACTACGATTGGAATTTTAGTTATGTAAAAGGTAAATATTACGTTAATACATCACTTGGGTACAATCAGTTAACGCAGGTGTTTAATAGCATACGAACATTGCAATCGGGCGGTAAAACCGAAGTAACTTGGAAAAACATTGCTGATAGAAAAGAGTATGAAGCAAGTGCTTGGGGTGGCTATACTTTTACCAAAAAATTTAGAATGAATGGGAGTGCGGGGTATACATTTAATAGGTACGGCGCTTCAGAAAAATTATTGTACAAGTACCGGGATGGCGCTACTTTTTATACCAGCCTCAATTATAATTTTACCCCAAGTAATTTGCTAACTTTTGAAGGCACGGCGCGCTATAATAATTTTGCAGATCCGCAGGGTAGAAGTAGAAGTAATTTAACGGTTAATTTAGGGGTGCAACGTAAATTTTTTGACCGCCGTTTAATTGTGTCTATTAATATTATTGACCCTACAACACAGCAGCAGTTTCAAACATTTGTTTACGGTGCTAATTTTAATCTAGAATCTTTTAGCTCAAGTAATACAAGAAATTACAGAATCGCTATTAGTTATCAATTAAATAAAGTGGTTACAAAGCCTGTTAAACCCTTGCTGCGAGCCAGCTCTCGCTCATAGGGATCATCCAGTTTTGCATCAATTCTTTTTTTGTTCCAACTGTGTTGTTAAAATAAATCGTATCGGGGCTGATATGATTGTTAGATACGGCATATTTAATTTGCGCGAGAGGTAACAGTTGAATCTTGTCTTTTACTAAAAAGGCAAGCATTTGTCTATCAAATAAATTGACTTTGCAAAGCGCCTCAATTTGCTTGATGATTCTGAATAAGCTGTCTGTGCTGCAACCACCAACTGTGGCCTCCGTTTCGTCGGCCATTACCACAATAAATTGGCCAAAAAATAAATTAGCATACCCTTTTACCGCCTGTCCATGACTTTTCCAGCCGCTGCAATGGACGTTTAAAATGCTTTCAATTTCAAAAGCCTCCGACATGGTAAACAACCTACTGCTCTGAAAAATCCAAACACGTGCATGGTCGTTAAAATCAGAAGGTATATGCGCTTCTATAGAAAAATTCATGATTGTTTATTTAAGTTATGCCATGCTTTCTGCAATGAGCTCTGCTATATCTAGCACCGCCATTTCATTTTCTTTTTCTTTGTTTTTGATGCCGTCTGTCATCATGGTATTGCAAAAAGGACATGCAGATGCAATAATTTGAGCACCGGTAGCCACTGCTTCTTCTGCTCTTTCTATATTGATTCTGGTAGCGCCTGCTTCTTCTTCTTTAAACATTTGTGCACCGCCAGCACCACAGCATAGTCCGTTTGAGCGGCATCTTTTCATTTCAATAAGCTCAGCGTCTAAAATCTCTAGCACTTTACGTGGGGCTTCATAAATATTATTCGCACGGCCTAAATAACAGCTATCATGGTATGATATTTTTTTGCCTTTAAATGCGCCGCCTTCTTTTATTATAATTTTACCCTCATTGATAAGTGATTGTAAAAGCGTTGTATGGTGTATCACTTCATAATTTCCACCAAGCTCTGGGTACTCGTTTTTAATGGTATTAAAGCAGTGTGGGCAGGTGGTGATTATTTTTTTAACACCATAAGCGTTCATTACTTGAATATTTTGGTAGGCCATCATTTGGAATAAAAATTCGTTGCCGGCTCTTCTTGCAGGATCGCCAGTACATGCTTCTTCTTTTCCCAATATGGCATAACTAATACCTACTTTATCTAAGATAAGTGAAAATGCTTTGGTTATTTTTTGAGCTCGCTGGTCAAAGCTTCCTGCACAACCAACCCAAAATAAGTATTCTGGCATTGTTCCTGAAGCCATCATTTCGGCCATTGTATTTACTTTCATAGTAGTAGATAATTAGATTTCTTTTGCCCAGTTTTCACGGTCTTCTGGCGAAAATTTCCAAGGGGCAAAATTGTTTTCAATATTTGAAAAAGTATTGTTCCATTCGGATGGTGCATTACTTTCCTCCATAATTAATGATCTTCTTAATTCCATAATAATATCAAGTGGAGACAAGCTTACAGGACAGGCTTCTACGCATGCATTACAAGTGGTACATGCCCTTAATTCTTCAACGCTGATATAATTGTGTAAGAGTGTTTTTTGATCGTCAACAAAGTTTTTATTCTGATTTATGTTTTGAGCCACTTCTTCGAGTCTATCTCTAGTTGCCATCATAATTTTACGCGGGCTTAATAATTTGCCCGTTGTTGTGGCAGGGCAAGCAGCAGAGCATCTTCCGCACTCTGTACAACTGTATGCCTCCATTAAACTCTTCCAGTTCAAGTCAAAAATATCCTTGGCGCCAAATGTAGCGGGTGGTGCAGCATCTGTTGGTGCTTTTGATGGATCCATCGCATACAAAACTTCATTTTGTACCGACGGCATATTTTTCATTTTCCCTGCTGGTTCTAATGCACTGTAGTAGGCAGCTGGGAATGCAAGTACGATATGTAAATGTTTAGAGTAAGGCAGGTAATTTAAAAATGCTAAAATACCTATTATGTGCAGCCACCAAGCACTGCGTTCAATAAGCACAAGTGTTTCTGTAGAAAAAGTACTTAAGCTGGGTACTAACTTGCTTGAAACAAGAAAAGATCCCGTTGGTTCGTAATGAGGTGCTTGTACATTTTGTAGAGCTTGATCTGTGCCATTCATTAAAAAAAACAAGCTCATTAAAACAATTTCAACGGCAAGTATCAGATTCGCATCTGTTTTTGGCCAACCCGTTAAATCATTACTCGCAAGTCTTTTAATGTAAAGGATATTACGGCGTACTAAAAAAATCACACATACAACCGTTACACTAAATGCGAGTACTTCAAATACATTGATAAATAAGCTATAGTAACTACCAATAAATGGCAAGAATACACGGTGCTTTCCGGTAATACCATCAATAATAATTTCTAGTACTTCTAGATTGATAATGATAAATCCGGCGTAAATGATAAGATGTAAAAAAGCAACCAAAGGATTTTTGAACATCTTTTTTTGTCCAAATGCAAGCAGTAATACTTGTTTCCATCTGCGGCCTGGCTCGTTGTATTGAATCTCTGATTTGCCCAAAAAAATGGTTTTTTTAATGAGGGTGGCCTTTTTATAAAAAAGGAAGCCTGCGGTACCCAAAAGGGCTAAAAAAATCAGTGGGGCTATCATTTCCATGGTGCGCAATTAGGGGGTAAAGATAAGTTGTTTTATTTAGTTGTGTTTCAGTTCGTATTGTGCAAATATTCTTGTTACATTTGGTACTAAATCTGCGATAATGGAACCCCATAATTCTATTTTGTCTGCTGCTGCGGCCCAGCAAAAAATGCACCGCATGGCACTTGAATTAGCTGAAAATATTGCGCCTTCTACGAGGTCGTTGATATTTATTGGTATTCGAAATAATGGGGTGGTGATAGCCCATAAAATAGCCGAATTATTGGCTCCTTATGTTCAGTGTAGTGTCACTATTTTAGAAGCTTCTTTAGACAAGGAAATGCCTTCAACAATTACGTATAGTGCACCTGCTAATTTTACTGGAGCGCATATCGTTTTAGTGGATGATGTATCCAATAGTGGTAAAACACTTTTGTATGCTATCAAACCTTTACTCGATTTTTATCCAGTAAGTATTCAAACCTTGGTTTTGGTAGAAAGGATGTATCGCCACTATCCAGTAAAACCTGATTATGTGGGGCTGTCTATTTCAACTTCATTGCAGGACCATATTCGGGTACTCGTTGAGGGTAGCGAAATTGAAGGTGTTTGCGTAGAAACCAAGGCTTAATTTTTATTATTTTTGTAGACTATTCAATCTTATTTTATGGATCATTCTATTCAAGACAGAGTTTCGGTGTGGCTTTCTGGCAATTACGACGAGGCAACCAAAAATGCAATTAGCAGTTTGCAACCAGATGAATTAGCCGATTCTTTTTATAGAAGCCTAGAATTTGGCACAGGTGGCCTGCGCGGTATTATGGGTGTGGGTACCAACCGAATGAATAAATACACGGTAGGGATGGCTACACAGGGCTTTGCCAACTACCTTAAAAAAACATATGGTAATGAGCCCATGTCTGTGGTAATTGGTCATGACAGCAGAAACAATAGTAGGTTTTTTGCCGAAACCACTGCAGGTGTATTTGCTGCAAATGGTATTCAAGTTTATTTGTTTGAAGCGCTACGTCCAACCCCCGAATTGAGTTATGCTATTAGACGCCTGGGTTGCAAGGCTGGTGTGGTTTGTACAGCTTCGCACAATCCTAAAGAATACAATGGATACAAAGCTTATTGGAATGATGGAGGTCAACTTGTGCCCCCGCATGATAAAAATGTGATTAGGGAAGTAGAAGCCATTACAAGTGTTGATGAGGTAAACTGGACTGGCGGTGAAGCAAATATTACACTGATTGGCCGTGAGATGGATGAGGCATATATCAACATGGTTAAAAGCTTGAGCGTTTATCCAGAAGTAATTCAAGCCCAGCATAATTTATCTATAGTGTATACACCCATTCATGGAACAGGTATTACGCTTGTTCCAGAAGTATTGTCTCGTTTTGGATTTACCAATGTACATATTGTGGAAGCGCAGGCAACACCAGATGGTAATTTTCCTACGGTGGGTTATCCCAATCCCGAAGAAAGTGAAACCATGGCTATGGGACTTGCTATGGCAAAATCTATCGATGCCGATATTTTATTAGGAACAGACCCAGACGCCGACAGGGTAGGTATTGGAGTTAAAAATCATAAGGGTGAATGGGTGCTCATGAATGGCAATCAAACAGCCGTTTTAGCATTTGCATACCTCATAGAAGCTCGTAAGGCAAAGGGTATTGCAAAGCCAAATGACATGGTTATTTCTACCATTGTTACAACAGCTATGATTAATGAAGTTGCTAAACAAAATGGAGTAGCATGTTACAATGTACTAACCGGATTTAAATGGATAGCCGAGCTTATCAAAGAGAAAGAAGCCAACGAAAACTATGTAATTGGTGGGGAAGAAAGTTTTGGACTCATGATTGGTAATGAAATCAGAGACAAAGACGCGATTAGTGCAGTTGCTTTACTTTGTGAAATGGCTGCTTATGAAAAAGCAAAAGGAAGAAGCCTATTTGATAAAATGATAGAGCTATACATGCAATATGGTTTTTATTATGAGCAGCTCATTAGTATTACCAAAAAGGGTATGAATGGGCAAAAAGAAATTGCAGCCATGATGGAGGGCTTCCGCACCAATACGCCAAAGGCTATTGATGGATCTGAAGTGGTAGAAATGTTGGATTACGAAATGCAAACCGGTAAAAATTTACTAAGTGGCGAAACTTGGAAGTTGCAATTGCCAAAAAGCAATGTGCTTCAATTTATGACCGCCGATGGAAGTAAAATTTCTGCAAGGCCATCTGGTACAGAGCCTAAAATAAAATTTTATTTTAGTGTGCATACGACTCTTGCCTCAAAAGAAGCCTACGACGATACTTTTGCAGGGTTAGATCAAAAAATTCAACGAATTATTAAAGAGATGTCTTTGGCATAGGGTTTATCATGCAGCAAAAATTAGAAGACAAACACGTTCATAAAGGACTTCGTAAACAAATGGTGGATTTGCTTCGCGAAAAAGGCATCACCGACGAATCCGTTTTAACGGCTATTAATGCAGTGCCTAGGCATTATTTTTTAGATTCGGCATTTGTTACACATGCCTATGAAGACCGCGCTTTCCCAATAGGTGAAGGGCAAACAATTTCGCATCCACACACGGTGGCGTATCAAACACAGTTACTACAAATTAATAAGTCAGATAAAGTGTTAGAGATTGGAACGGGGAGTGTGTATCAAGCAACAATTTTGGCAGAAATGGGCGCCCGGGTTTATACTATTGAGCGTCAAAAAAAATTATACGACTTGCACATAGACTATGTGTTTAAAGCCAAATATCCTACCATTAAATTTTTCTATGGTGATGGGTTTGAAGGACTCCCAACCTATGCGCCCTTTGATAAAATTATCATTACAGCAGCTGCTCCTTTTATTCCACCTAAACTAGTGGAACAATTAAAGCCAGGCGGTATTATGGTGTTGCCTGTAAATGAGGGAGATGGTGATCAGCAAAGAATGATCCGAATTAGTAAAGACAGTAACGGTGAAATTACCGAAGAGTCTTTTGATATCTTTTCTTTTGTTCCGATGTTAACGGGTAAGAACCGCTAACATCGGAAATCAAATATTTTTATTGCATCATATCCATTCCGCCACCACTCTGATCTGCTTTTGTGTTTTTGCGTTTGAAAAGCGCAGCATCAAATTTACCAAAACGGTAATTGAAATTCAACCTTAATACTTGTGGGTCTCTTCTGCGCTCACTTGTTTGCGTAAAGAAGTTGCTTTCTGAATATGATTTAAACAATTGTGTTCTTAAAAAATCGTTCATACTAAGCGTTAAAGAACCGCTCTTGCCGTTTTTCCATGTCCACTCTTTTCTGATGGCTAAATCAAGTCCATAACGCGGGAAATTAAAGCCCTGTGCCGATGTTTGAGCACCGCCGCCAAACATACCACCCCATCCGCCACCTCCGCCGCCGCGTCCACCGCCACCTCCAACGTTTGGAGAAAGGATGGTTTTAGCTTGGTAGTCACCGCTTAATTGAATTGAAAGTGATTTGTTTAATTTAAAACTACTGTTCATTTTTGCAAACCAGCTAACCCTAGCATCATTGCTTATGTTTTGACCAGGAATGGTTGCATTGATTTTTGAGCTAAATAAATTACCACTTAAAGTCAAGTCCCACCATTTTGTTACGGGTATTTTGTTGCTTAATTCTAAACCGTAAATAATACTATTATCGGCATTAATATAAGAGCTATAATATACCGGCATGGTATCCAGTGGGTTCAATTCGTTTTTACCTGTGTAGACATATCTTGTAATAAGGTCAGTACTATATTTGAAAAAGGCAGTTGCTAAAAAGTTAGCGCCTTTTTTGTAAGCATTGTTATACGAAAACTCAAATGAGTTTGTAAATTCAGGTCTAATGCCTGGGTCACCAACACTGATATTTTGAGGATCAGAAAAATCTGGGTAAGGAATTAACTGCCAGAAGTTAGGTCTATTGATACGGCGCGCATAGTTAAACTGTAAATCTTCTTTTTCAGAAAGTTTGTACGTTAAAAATGCAGTAGGGATTAAGCTTAAAGGATACTGTACTTTAAAGCTAGCAGAGTCTTTTCCTGCAGCTGTTAAAAGTGTTCCTGTGTAATTGGAGCTCTCAGCTCGTAGCCCTAATTGGTAGCTTATTTTTTTAATCCTAAATGTATAGGTTGCATATGCAGCATACACCTGATCATTAGATTTGAAACTATTACTGATTCTTGAAATCATATCATACTTTGCAGTAACAGGATTGTATCTAAATTGATTGGATACCGATTCGTTTAAACGAACAGTTCCTCGTAAACCCATTTCAAGTTTGCTGTCATCGGTAATAGGATTTTCGTAATCCAATTGACCGGTAATGTTGCTTGAATTTCCAGAACCAATGGTTTGTTGAAGTAATGGGAATCCTTTTAAGGTGTTATTAATGAAGTAGGTTTGTGTATTAACGTTTGAAGTGTTATTGCTGTTTCTTTCGTTATAATTTACATCTGCAGATAAGCTCTCGCCATTTTTTGCATAGTTGTGTTTGAAACTCATTTGGCCACCAAAACTATTTGAGCTAGAGGCATTGCCACTCAAAATTTGATTGTACGAAGTATAAATACCTTTGATGGTAGAATCTGCTTTTTGATCATTTTCAGAATCAAAGTTTCCGGTGTTGTAATTACCTGCAAAAGATAAAGTGTTTCTATTGTCAATAAAATAATCGAACCCACCTCTCATAAAACTAAACCCGCCATCGTTAATTGATTTTGCAGTATTGCTTATAGAGCTAGCAGTTGAAAAGAAGTTATCTCTAATGGTTGAACTATTACTAATAGATTTAAACTGGTTTAAGTTAGCTGATAAAAATGCATTGATTTTACCTTGTCTGATATTAATATCTGAGCCTAAATTTACTTTAGCGCGAGAATCAATACCCGTTCTAAAACCACCGTTATAGCCAACTTTTTTATTCTTTTTTAATACGATATTAATGATACCGCCATTACCACCCGATGCATCAAATTTAGCAGATGGGTTGGTAATTAATTCTACACGATCAATGATATCTGAAGGTATTTGATCTAGTGTTAGGGTAGTAGGTCTGCCATCTACAAAAATAGTAGGCGCCGCGTTTCTTAAGGTAACGTTACCATCAATATCTACATTTACAGAAGGTATGTTTTTCATAATCTCTGTTGCAGACTGTCCAGTGCTCACTAAGTTTTTATCGACGTTAAAAATTTTTCGGTCAATACCCATTTCAAATTGCGGCTTGCTAGATGAAGTAACAGTTACGTTACCAAGGTCTGTAGCATCGGCAGTGATTTTGATATTCCCTAAATCTTTATCTGCCATACCCATCATTTGCTGCATATTTGGAGCTGCTCCTGGTTGAGGCATTTTAATACCAAAGCTGATGGTTTGGTCGAAGGTTTTAAAACCTAGGCCAGAAACCTTTAGTTTGAAGTTGCCAAATAAAGAGAGGTTTTCGAAGCTAAAATCGCCATTTGCTTTGGTGATTTGTGTGCTCAACACTACTTCTTTCATTTTTTTAGTTACGGTATCAAACTTATTGCCCGTCAATTGAACCGTCATGGCATCGAGGGCCTTATTGGTTTTGCTGTCTACAATTTTACCGTAAAAATGTCCAATATTAGATTGGGCACCAGTAGGCATGCCGCCTGTTCTAGCGCCAGGATATTGCGCTTGAAGGCTATTTAAGAAGAATCCAACGAATAATGTAATTATTACTATTATTTTACGCATCTTATTTATTTATAATTATTTATGCAAAGGTCCATCAATTAATTGAATCCAATAAATCCAATGGACAAGCGGTAATATGACAATTTTTTGAGGGTAAAGTTTTGAAAATGGCTAAAAACGGCAGTTTTTTATCGGTAAACGGCAAAATAATGGAGATTATCCGCCAATCCAGGTTATAAACACCTGAACAATGCCTATTAAAAAGCCCAATACGGCACCAATAACTTCAATAAACCTAAATTCTTTGGACATGATGGCCTGTAATATCTCTTCTAGCTTATCGGAGCTAAAATTGCTTACTTTTTCCGTTACAATGGCTTCTAAATCAAGTTCATCCTTGAGTTTTTCCATATAACTGGTCATGAGTAATGGAAATAAGCTTTCTAACTCCTTCATAAACACAGATTTAAGCTGTTCAATGGTTTTGTCGCCAATAAACATGCTAATAATAGGCATTTCTGAAGCCAATTTGTTGCGTAAAAAGTTATCTATATGAGTTTCTACGATGGGCATTACCTGTTTAAGGTTGTTTCCATCGGTGATTTTTGCTTCAATATCTTTAAAGGAAAGCAGCTCTTCACTTACTAGTTTGCCTAGTTTTTGGGCAAATTGATGTTGTCTTTTTGGAAAAATTCCCTGAAAAGTGAGTCCTAAAACCTTAACGGGAAGTCTTGGATGAAACAACATTTTGATAGCAATCCAATTGGTAAACCAGCCTATAAATGCTGATATCAAAGGGATTGAAAGGATAAGAGGCGACATAGTGTTATTAATTTAAAAAACCTATAAGTAGATACTTATAGGTTTAAAAATATGATGGGAGAACGATGGGTCTCGAACCCACGGCCTTCAGTGCCACAAACTGACGCTCTAACCTACTGAGCTACGCTCTCCGTTTAAGGGAGTGCAAAAATAAGGTAATTGCGCATTTTACAAAATCTCATTTTGAACTTTCTTGATTGCCGCTTATCAAAACCTTTGTTAATTTGGCTAAAATGCTGTTTTTTGATGCCTCTTTTCAGTTATTTTTGAAACTTACCATATTTCCAACATGGAAAAATTTAAAGCTTTTATGAAGACTAAGAAGGGGATACTATTGGGGGGCATTGTATTATTTGGTGCCATTTTTTTTGCATTTAAGGTAAGTAACGTTTCGCCTGAACTTCAGCCAACGCAACGTCAAAAACTATTGGCAACCGTTGGTGCTTTATTGGAAGCGCAACATTACAGTCCAAAAGCAATAGATGACGCTTTTTCAAAAAAGGTGTTTACAGCGTACTTAAAAGCATTGGATCCTGAAAAAACCTTGTTTTTACAATCTGATGTAAATGGGTTTAAAAAATTTGAAACTAGTTTAGATGATGAGATAAAAGGAGCCCCCATTGCTTTTGTTCCTGCCGTGAGTGCGGTTTACACAAAGCGTTTGCAAGAAACCATCCTTTTATACAAAGAAATTTTAAAAACACCGTTTGATTTTAATGTAAATGATTCGGTGCTTTTAGAAAATGAAAAGCAAGATTTTGCAAATACAGCAGCGGCCAGAAAAGATCGTTGGAGAAAACAATTGACTTATGCTGCACTTGAGCGCTACGCAGATTATTTAGATCAAAGAGAAAAAAATAAAGGCAAAAAAGATTATGTAGCCAAGCCAGATTCTACGCTTGAAAGAATGGCTAGAGAACAGGTATTAAAAGCAACCAATAAACGCTTTGATCGAATTCAAAAAACGTTTAATGAAGACCAGCGATTTAACGCCTTTATTAATGCTATTACGGGTCTTATGGATCCACACACCGATTATTTTCCGCCCATCGAAAAACGTGCTTTTGATGAAGGTATGAGTGGTCGCTTTTATGGTATTGGTGCACAGTTAGGTGAAGATGAAAACGGTATTAAAATTGCATCTGTACAACCCGGCGGTGCTGCATGGAAGTCTAGAGAAATTGATGCCAATGATGTGATATTAAAAGTTGCACAAGGAGCTGCCGAACCTGTTGATGTGGCTGGTTATGCCACAGAAGATGCGGTGAAATTAATTAGAGGAAATAAAGGAACAGAAGTTCGCTTAACGATTAAAAAAACGACTGGAACCGTAAAAGTGGTAACACTTATCAGAGAAGAAATTGTACTTGATGAAACCTTTGCAAGAAGTGCCATTGTTACGGAAGGGACTGATAAAATTGGATACATATATTTACCTGAATTTTATGCCGATTATGAAAGAGAAGACGGCAATCGTTGCTCTGAAGATATTGCAAAAGAAATCGTGAAATTTAAAGCCGAAAACGTAAAAGGAATTGTAATTGATTTGCGTAATAATGGAGGCGGTTCTTTATATGAAGTGATTCAAATGGTTGGACTTTTTATTAACCAAGGACCTGTGGTTCAAGTTAGAGATAGAGATGGCAAGTCTAATATTTTAAGTGATCGTCAATCTGGTACATTATACGATGGTCCTTTGGCGGTTATGGTAAATGAATTTAGCGCTTCTGCAAGTGAAATTTTTGCTGGCGCCATTCAAGATTATAAGAGAGGCGTTGTAATTGGAAGTACTTCTACGTATGGTAAAGGAACCGTTCAGCGCACAGTTCCTTTTGGTAACCCTATCGATCAGTTCAGTGGACGTACCGACATGGGTGCTGTAAAGCTCACTTTTCAAATGTTTTACCGCGTTAACGGAGCTTCTACGCAACTTCGTGGTGTAGAATCTGATATTGTTTTACCTGATAGTTATGAGTATTTAAAAATAAGAGAAAAAGACAATGAGTCTGCTCTTCCTTTTCATAAAATTGCAACCGCACCTTATTTTTTATGGAGCCAAAGTGCGGTGTATGAGTCTGCTATTGCAGCAGAAAAAGAAAGGGTAGAAAAAGACGCTAATTTTATGACGTTAAAAAATAATCTTGCTTGGATATCGCGCAATTCTGAAGGATATGCGCCTTTAAGCCTAGCTAATTATCAGACACTACAAACAAAAATCAAAAAAGTAGTAGAGCAAAATACTGCGCTTTTGAAAGTTACAAAGCCTTTATCTGTTAAGCCTGTTGCTGTCGATGCTGATAAGTTTTATAACAATCCTGATAAAAATAAAGGAGAACGCTATAAAGCTTGGCTTACTGCTGTAGCATCCGACATGCCAATTAGTGAGACTGTTAAAGTGATGAATAAAATGATACTAGCTAAATCTAGTTTTGTTTTTAAATAAACGCACCCTTTTTTTATATTTCTAAGTTTGAATTTTAGTATGGAGCAACAGAAGAAATGGTATGCACTGTATACCAAGCCAAGGTGGGAGAAAAAAATTGATGCGCAACTTAAGAAAAAAGGTGTGGAGTGCTGGTGCCCACTACAAAAATTAGAAAAGCAGTGGAGCGATCGAAAAAAAATTATTGAAGAACCTCTTTTTAGGTCCTATGTATTTGTACATATAGATCAATCGGAAGCCGCTAAAGTTAAAATGACGGATGGCGTTTTAAATTTCGTTTTTTATTTAGGCAAGCCAGCTATTATCAGAGAAGAGGAAATTGATATGATCAAAAAATACCTCGGCGAAAAAGAAGCAACACTTCAATTAATTTCTGACGAAGGATTTAGAGAGGATACCAAAATCCGAATCAATTACGGAGTGTTTATGGACCGGGAGGGTGTTGTTACGTATAGCGATAAAAAGAAAGTGTATGTTCGATTGCAAAGCCTCGGACAAGTTATGGTGGTAGAATTCCCGCATTCGCACGTAAGCCTTGTGTAGTATAGGTTTTAGCGCATTTCCCAATCAATAATTTGATTGGCCCATTCGGTTCTGTAAGGAGTGGTAATTCTGATATAATTATCCGTGTATCCTTCCATCATTCCATTTTTATTAAAGTCTTCAAATAGTACTTTTCTAGAGTTCCCAACGTGCTGAGTTGTAAAATATTGAAGCTTCATAAAGGATAAGTTACGAAGTGTTTTGTTGCGTTCATTTCTGGTAGCAATAGGCACTACAGGCTTTATTTCTAGTGCTTTGGTATTGTCCCTTTCTGAATACGTAAACACGTGTAAGTAGCTAATATCTAAATCGTGTAAAAAGTCAAAGGTTTCTTTAAAGTGCGTATCTGTTTCGCCAGGAAATCCAACAATGACATCAACGCCAATCGCACAGTGTGGTATCATTTTTTTAATCAGCGCAACTCTTTCTTGGTACAATTCTTTTTTGTAACGCCTGCGCATCAGGCCTAATATTTCGGCACTACCACTTTGAAGAGGTATATGAAAATGCGGCATGAACTTTTTACTCTTGGCTACAAATTCTATAATTTCTGGCGTGAGTAAATTGGGTTCAATAGAAGATATCCTAAAGCGTTCTATGCCTTCAACGTTATCAAGTGCTTTTATGAGATCAAAAAATGTTTCGGTATGTTTTTCTCCATTCGGGCCTTTACCAAAATCACCTAAATTAACGCCCGTTAAAACAATTTCTTTGGCACCACTAGCTGCCACTGTTTTAGCCTGCTCCACCACATTGGCAACTACATCACTTCTACTTTTACCTCTGGCCATTGGAATGGTACAAAAAGAACAGTTATAATCGCAGCCATCCTGTACTTTTAAAAAGCAGCGAGTTCTATCATTTTGAGAAAAAGAAGCCGTAAAACCTGTAACATCTTCAATGTCGCAACTACATATGGTAGTGGGGTTTCCTTTGGATAAAGTGTTGATATGGGCCGCTATGTTAAACTTTTCGGCAGCTCCTAAAACAAGATCTACACCAGGGATTTCTGCTATTTGAGCTGGTTTTAACTGCGCATAACAGCCTGTAATTACTACAAAACTTTCGGGGGCTCTTTTTTGAATGCGGCGTACAATTTGCCTACATTCCTTGTCTGCATTGTCTGTTACAGAACAGGTATTGATAACGTACACGTCGGCGAGGTCGTCAAACTCTTTTTTATCAAAGCCTTCCTGTTCTAGCATTCTAGAAAGGGTAGAGGTTTCTGAAAAGTTAAGTTTGCAGCCCAGTGTATGAAAGGCAACGGTTCTATTTTGACTCATGAGCCCACAAAGATAAGCAGGAACAAGGATTTTTTGACCCTTAATAGTATCTTAAAATACGAAATAATGGCCTTTTGGCTTTACATTTTACGATTAAAAAGTTATGTTTGTCTGTCTTTTAAAACGAAGAATTATGCTTTTTACCAGAATTAATAATTTGATTGGTTGGGTTGTGTTTTTGATTGCTGCCACCGTGTACATTTTAACGGCAGAAGCAGGGGGTAGTTTATGGGATTGTGGCGAGTTTGTTAGTAGTTGTTTTAAGGTGCAAATTCCGCATCCGCCGGGAGCGCCTTTATTTGTGATTATTGGTCGTGTATTTATTGTACTCTTTGGAGACAATCCATTAACAGCAGCAAAGGCTGTTAATATCATGAGCGCACTAGCTAGTGCTTTTACTATTTTATTTTTATTTTGGACTATTACCCATTTTGCACGCAAAATTATGGGTCTCAAAACTTCTGAAACGCTAACAACAAGTCAAATGATTAGTGTGATGGGAGCGGGTGTTGTAGGTGCACTTGCCTATACATTTAGTGATTCATTTTGGTATAGCGCTGTTGAAGGTGAAGTATATGCCTTGTCTTCTTTTTTTACTGCGATTGTTTTTTGGGCTATTTTAAAATGGGAAAATCATGCTGATGAAGCGGATGCAGATAAGTGGATTGTGTTTATATTTTTTATGATGGGCCTTTCTATTGGCGTTCACTTATTAAACCTATTAACAATTCCTGCCATTGTAATGGTCTATTATTTCCGCAAACAAGATAGCTTCAACTATGCCGTTATTCGCAAATGGTTTGTGCGAATTATTGGGGTAGGTGGCGTACTTGCATTTATTGGTGGACTTGTTGTAGCAAATGCCGAAGTTAATCCTGAGCGTGGTGTTGAAATGGATAGCACACTTGGTGGGCTCATGTTGCTTGGTACTATTGCTGGCATTGGTTTGCTCTATTACCTCGAATCTTTAACTAAAGGCAATAAAAAAACATACGCAGGTATTTTTATATTTTTTGTAATTGCTTGTGCTATTACAGGTATTGTTCAGGTGGGTGTTATTCAATACACCGTAAAATTTGCTGGTGCTTTTGACCGCATTTTTGTCAATAATTTTGGGTTACCATTTTTTACGGGCTTTGCCACATTCTTTATTTTAGTTGCTGGCCTTATCTGGTACGGATTAAAAGTGGCTGCAGCGAAAGGATGGTCAATGCTTAGACTTGGGATTTGGTGTTTAACCTTTATGTTAATTGGTTATAGTAGTTATGTAACTACCATGATTCGAAGCAGTGCAAATCCATCTGTTGATATGTACAATGTTGATAATCCTATTAGCCTCGTTGGTTATTTAGGTCGTGAACAGTATGGTGATTTCCCTTTATTATATGGTCAGAAATTTAATGCAAGACCTATTGATGTGAAAAACACAGGCATGCGTTATCAAAAATCTACCGACAAATACATAGAGCTAGGTGAAGACCGTAAATATGTTTTTGCTGCGGACGATAAAATGGTTTTCCCACGTGTTTGGGATTTAAGCAATGATCAAAATCACGCAGATTACTATGCTTATTTCTTAGGCATCAATAGACTTCAAGATGGCACTTATGAGCGCTCTCCCAATCAAGTCGATAATATTAAATACTTTTTTGGGTATCAATTAAACTGGATGTATTTCAGGTATTTCATGTGGAACTTTGCAGGTAAGCAAAACGACAACCAAGGTTTGTTTGCAGGTAATGTAAGAGATGGTAACTGGATTACAGGGATTACGCCAATCGATAACATGATATATGGCGACCAGTCTGCAATGCCGGATAGTTTAAAAAATAATAAGGCACACAATACACTTTTTGCACTTCCTTTTATTTTAGGACTACTTGGTATGTACTTTCATTACAAGCAAAAGAAATCAGATTTTGGCATTAACTTTTTAATGTTCTTCTTTACAGGTTTTGCGATTGTGCTTTATTTAAATCAGGCAGGGTATCAGCCTCGCGAGCGTGACTACGCTTATGTTGGAAGTTTTTACGCCTTTGCTGTTTGGATTGGTTTAGGTGTTTTAATGGTTAAAGAATTATTAAGCAAATCTATCAATCAAACTACCGCCGCTGGTTTAGCAACACTTATTTGCATATTAGCAGTACCTGCTTTAATGGCTAGTCAGGAGTGGGATGATCATGATAGAAGCAACAAGGTAATTGCAAGAGATTTAGCCAAAGATTATTTAGAAAGTTGTGCGCCTAACGCTATTTTATTTACGTTTGGCGACAACGATACCTATCCACTTTGGTATGCGCAAGAAGTAGAAGGTATTAGAAAAGATATTCGTGTTATTAACTATAGTTTACTTGGGATCGATTGGTATATCAATCAGCTCCGTTATAAAGTAAATGAAAGCCCAGCTATTGATGTTATCTGGTCAGCAGATCAAATTGAAGGTAGTAAGCGAGATTATATCGAGTACAGACCAGATGCATCTATGCCAGATGATAAGTTTTATAACTTATATGACGTTATGAAAAATTACGTGGGCAAAGACAATCCAGACAATGATTACAGCTTCCCTGTAAAAAATGTAACTGTTCCTGTTGATGTAGCTGCTGCAATTAAAAACGGCACTGTTAATGCAACAGATAGTGCGGTTTCTTCCCTAGATTTTTCTTTACCTCGTAATGCCCTCATGAAAAATGAATTAGCGGTATTAAATATCATTGCTGCTAATAATTGGAAGCGTCCTATTTACTTTACCAATGCTGGTGCAGAACTAGGTTTTGATCAGTACTTACGTAGAGATGGACTAAGCTACCGTTTGGCACCTGTTAAAAACAGTAAGGTAAATACAGATTGGATGCTTGATAAGCTAACCAACAAATTTGCATTTGGTAATGCAGATAAAGCAGGTGTTTATTTTGATGAAGAAAATAGAAGACACTTAGGTGGTATAAGATCTGCGTATGCAGAATTGGCGATTGATTTGGCTGCAAAAAATAGAAAAGAAGAGGCTAAAGCGGTACTTAATAAAGTAGACAAAATGATGCATGAAAGCAATTTTGGATACGGGTTAACGAGCAGAGGTAATTTACACAATCGTAATTCTCTCTTATTTTTAGAAGCTTGTTATTTAGCAGGAGACCAGGCGCTCATTCAAAAAGTAAGTGCGGCTGTTAAAAAAGATTTGCAGCAACAAGTAAATTACTACAATACACTTTCTGGATTAAAAGCCGATAATATGGCACAGGAAAAGCAAACAGCAGAAACATACTTACAAGCACTGGGTCAAATGCAATCGATGTACAACCCATCTGTTGAGATTCCTGGAAAAGTAATGACTAAGGAGGCTAGTAAATAAGATTAAATCATTTCCTTTAAATGTGCAACCACAACATCAATTTCATTTTTGGTGTTGTGTTTGCTAAAGGAAAATCTTACCGTTGTAATTTCCGGATTATTATTGATAGCTCTAATAACATGAGAGCCGGCATTTGCGCCACTGCTGCAAGCACTTCCGCCACTCGCGCAAATGTGATGAATATCTAAATTTAAAAGTAGCATTTCACTTTTGCTGGAGGCCGGAAAATTTACGCTTAAAACGGTATACAACGATTTTCCAAGTGGATCTCCATTAAAGGTAACTCCAGTAATATCTTGCTGAAGCTTGTCCATCATATACTGCTTAAGTTCACCAATATAAGCACTGTCTTTTTCAAATTGTTCTGTGGCAATTTCTAGCGCTTTTGCAAAGCCAACAATACCGTATAAATTTTCTGTACCTGCGCGCATATTACGCTCCTGTGCGCCTCCATGTACAAACGGCTTTATTTTAATGGATTCGTGGATATATAAAATTCCCGCACCTTTTGGCCCATGAAATTTATGTCCCGCACCTGTAACAAAATGGACAGGTGTATTTTTTAAATCAAAAGGAAAGTGACCTACCGTTTGAACCGTGTCACTGTGAAAAATGGCATTGTATTGATTGCACAAGTTGCCTATTTCATGTAAATCAATCATGTTGCCAATTTCATTGTTGGCGTGCATGAGTGTTACCAAACATTTATCGGCACTATTTTGTAACAGCGTTTCTAAATCAGAAATATCTATATGTCCATTTGGTAAAAGCTTGACATAACTTAGTTTGGCAGCTCCAATTTTATTCAAATGTTCAACCGTATGACTGGTTGCGTGGTGTTCGATAGGGGAAGATATAATATGCTTACAACCTAAATCATTAACAGCCGCATGAATTGCGGTATTACTGCTTTCAGTACCACCACTGGTGAAAAATATTTCAGAAGGTCGGGTGTTTAGTAATGCAGCTACTTTTTTTCTTGCATTTTCAATGGCTAGGCGTGTCTCACGGCCATAGCTATAGATAGAAGAAGGATTCCCAAAATGGGTGGTCATATACGGCATCATGGCCTCAAGCACCGCTGGGTCTAATGGGGTAGTGGCCGCATTGTCTAGATAAATCCTTTCCATACTTTCAAATATAAGAATTTGTTATTTATTGTGTTGAAACACCTGCTTCTTGGATGTCTTTCATTAGTTTTTGGGCAATATTGTCGGCCACATTTTGAGAATTGCTTTCGGCGTAAATTCTAATAATTGGCTCAGTATTGCTTGATCTTAAATGCACCCAATCATTTTCAAAATCAATTTTTAAACCATCTTCCGTATTGATGGAGTGGTTTTTATATTTTTCCTTGAGGTTGTTAAATATTTTTTCTAAATCAAAGCCCGGGGTAAGTTCTATTTTGTTCTTACTCATAAAATAGTCGGGGTAGGTATTTCTGAGTTGTTGTACTGTCTTTTTCTCCTTTGCTACATGTGACAAAAATAAGGCGATACCAATTAAAGCATCACGGCCATAATGTAATTCAGGAACAATAATGCCACCATTACCTTCGCCACCAATAACAGCATCCGTAGCTTTCATTTTAGCAACCACATTTACTTCACCAACTGCACTTGGGGTGTATGTGCCGCCATGCTTTTGGGTGATATCTCTTAAAGCTCTAGTAGAAGACATATTGCTTACCGTATTGCCTTTTTTATTTTGCAATACATAATCAGCAACAGCTACAAGCGTGTATTCTTCGCCAAACAATGTGCCATCTTCACAAACAAAGCAAAGCCTGTCTACGTCTGGGTCTACAGCGATACCCATGTTTGCATTTTGCTTTAGTACTTCACTACATAAAGCCCTCAAATTTTCTGGTAGTGGCTCTGGATTGTGGGCAAAACGTCCGTTCACTTCTTCATTGATAACGGTAATTTGTGTCACACCTAGTGCGGTTAATAGTTGAGGTACGGCAAAAGCGCCTGAACTGTTAATGGCATCTACCACAATTGAAAAATTACTTGCTGTAATGGCAGCAATATCTACAAGTGGATGAGCCGTAATGGCTTTGATATGTTCGTCTAAGGCCGTTTCATTTTTTGTTACAGTTCCTAACTGGTCTACACTTGCAAAATTATAATTGTCTGCGTTAACAATTTCTAATAAGGCAGCGCCATCTGCGCCACTTATAAATTCACCTTTATGGTTGAGTAATTTAAGGGCGTTCCATTCTTTGGGATTGTGGCTTGCTGTTAATATAATACCACCAGCTGCTTTTTCAAATACCACAGACATTTCTACGGTAGGGGTAGTGCTTAGACCAAGGTCAATAACATCAATTCCTAAAGCTAAAAGTGTATTAACTACAAGGGATTGTACCATTTCGCCACTAATGCGGCCATCTCTACCAATCACTACTTTTTTATTGCCATTGGAACTTTTTAAAAGCCATGAACCATAGGCTGCTGCAAAACGAACAATATCTAGCGGACTCAACGATTCACCGGGTACGCCTCCAATAGTGCCTCTTATACCTGAAATACTCTTAATTAATGCCATATCTATACTTCATTAAAGCTGCAAACATAAATCAAATTTGTTGCTTTGCTTACCCTAATTTCGCATGAGTTTTAAACATTTATATGAGCAAAAAGGGTTGGTTTTCAGACTGGTTTAATTCTAGCTATTATCATGCATTGTATCAGCACCGTGATGATACGGAGGCTTTACAGTTTATACATAATTTAATCACTTATTTGACACCAAAGCCGCACGCAAAAATGCTTGATATTGCATGCGGGAAGGGTAGGCATAGTAAGGCTCTATTTGACGCAGGATTTGATGTGACAGGTATTGATTTATCGCCAGCATCTATTGAAGCTGCATCAACCATGCAAACAAATGGATTGAGTTTTTCTTGTCATGATATGCGGGAAACTTTTAAGGCCAATTACTTTGATTATGCATTTAATTTTTTTACAAGCTTTGGTTATTTTGATACACACGAAGAGCACCAATTAGCCATTAGTGCTATGGCAGCAAATTTAAAAGAATCGGGTACGCTTGTAATTGATTATTTAAATGTGGGTATTGTTGAAGAAAATATTGACAAAGAAGCATTAACTCAAATTGACAGCTTTATATTTTATACCAAAAAGTGGCAGGACGATTTGTTTTTATTCAAAGAAATAAGGGTTGTTGATGTAGTTTCTAAAGAGGTGTTAGGCATTTTTGAAGAACGCGTTAGAAAGTATGGGTTAAACGATTTTAGGCTATTCATGCAAAAAGCAGGATTAGAAATGATAGCCACTTTTGGAGACTATCAGCTTGGTTCTTACCATATGGAAAGGTCGGATAGGCTTATTATGGTAGCTAAAAAGCATTCAATATCTTAGTATCTTTAATTATTAAGTCATTGTTTATGTCTTCTATTTTTCAATCCTTGCAATCATTTGATCAATCATTGTTTGTATATATCAACCGGGTTGCCACGCATCCGGTATTAGACACACTCATGCCTTTTTTTAGAGAATCTACTTTTTGGATTCCCCTTTATTTATTTTTAATTGTATTTGTTTTTGTCAATTTCGGCAAAAATGGATGGGCTTGGTTGTTGTTTGCGTTTATTACAGTTTTATTAACCGATCAATTTAGTAGTAGTATCGTTAAAAATTGGGTAATGCGTCCAAGGCCTTGCAACGATCCTGTTTTTTCTAGTCAGGTAAGGTTACTCTTAGACCACTGTTCGGGAGGTTATAGTTTTACATCTTCACATGCTACCAATCATTTTGGGGTAGCTACTTTTTTATTTATTACCCTTGGTCGCTTTTTTGGAAAGTGGAAGTACCTATTATTTATTTGGGCGGCGCTTATTTGTTACGCCCAGGTATATGTTGGCGTGCACTATCCACTCGATGTTTTATTTGGTGCATTACTAGGATTTCTAATTGGCCAATTTGTTTGTTGGGCGTATCAAAAATCAGATCCATTAAATGTTAACCATGCCTCGTAATACTTTTATTTTTTCATTATTAGCCGCTTGTATTGTTTGTGTGATAGGGATGCTCGGTATACCGCTCATTGATATCGATGCAGCTCAGTATGCTTCTATGAGTAGAGAAATGGCTAGCACAGGTAATTATTTACAACTCTATGATTTAGGAAAAGATTACTTAGATAAACCGCCATTATTATTTTGGTTGTCTTCCTTAAGTATTCAACTATTTGGTGTGCATGATTGGGCCTACCGTTTGCCTTCTATACTTTGTTTAGGTCTTGCATTATGGTCTACCTACAGGTTTACACTTTTATACTACAATACTTTAACAGCACAGCTTGCAACACTAGTGCTCGCTACATCACAAGCCTTTATTTTAATGGCCCATGACGTTAGGTGTGATACCATGCTAATGGGTTTTGTTATGTTTAGTATTTGGCAATTGGCGGCTTGGTATCAAACTGGTTTATGGAAACATTTTGTGGGTGCTTTTGTTGGTATTGGGCTTGGTATGTTAACCAAGGGGCCAATTGCCATTGTGGTTCCGGGTGTAAGTTTTGCTATTCATTTTTTATTACAGCGTAATTGGAAACAATTTTTTAGGTGGGAATATATACTGGGTGTAATAATAGTAGGTGTGCTTCTTATTCCAATGAGCATTGGACTCTATAATCAGTTTGATTTACATCCAGGAAAAATAATTCATGGCGTGCCAATACAATCGGGGCTTCGTTTTTATTATTGGACACAAAGTTTTGGCAGGTATACAGGTGAAAATGTTTTCAATGAAATGAATCATTTTACTTTTCTATTAGAAAATATGCTTTGGAGCTTTTTGCCTTGGATATTTATATTTTTAACCGCGCTAGTTTTATCGGTTTATGATCTTGTTAAGGTAAGATGTAAACTGCAAGGCACGCAGGAGTTTATTGCTGCTGGCGGATTCATTGCTACGTATTGTATGCTTGCAAGAAGTCAGGCTCAACTTCCTCATTATATATTTGTAGTACTGCCTCTTGCGGCAGTTGTTACAGCAAAAGGGTTGCATCAAATTTATTATTCGCAAAGCTTTTTAAAACTTCAAAAAGTACTGCTTTATTTTCATGGTTTTATTTTTTCAATTTTATGGGTGGCAGTTGTAGGGATTGTGTTTTTGGTTTTTACAGACATGCCTATTTATGTTAAAGTGTTTGCAGTTGTAGGCGCCAGCTATTTCTGGTATGTTTTGTTTTTTAAACAAACCCCTGCTCCAAAGTTTATTTCTTTAGCCCTATATACCATACTTGGGGTTAATTTTATATTAAATACTTCTTTTTATCCAAGGCTTTTAAAGTATGAACTTGGTGTTTCTGCGGCAGCATTTATCAATCAAAATAAGTTACCAAAAACCAGTGTTTACTTGTATGAGATTGACGAGAGTAGGGCGCTTCATTTTTATGGCAATCATTCTTTTGAACGTATCTTTGATAGTACACTTTTAAAACCAGCACAAATCTTAATTACCAAGGCTTCAAGCTACCCGTCATTACAACAAAAATTCCCTGCATCTAAGATACTCCATCAAAATGCTTATTTTGGGGTAAGTATGCTTACACTGCCATTTTTAAATCCGGCTACCAGAGATAAAGAAGTAACCCCATATATTATCGTAGCTTTGGCAAAGTAGACCTACACCAAATCACCATCCATCAATGACAGAGATTTTTATAATTTTAGGGCTGATACTTATTAATGGCTTCTTTTCTATGGCCGAAATTGCGCTTGTTTCTGCCAGAAAAGCTAGGTTAGAGGCGCAAGCAGACAAAGGCGATGTAGATGCTAAAAGAGCACTTAAGCTGGCCAATCATCCTGACACTTTTTTATCTACCATACAAATTGGTATCACGCTTGTAGGTGTTTTAACAGGTATTTATTCGGGAGGGACTTTTAAGGAACCACTTCAAAATTGGCTTTTGCAATTTGCTTTTATTGCACCTTATGCGCAAACTGTTGCAACACTCATTATTGTTATACTATTAACTTATGTATCATTGGTACTTGGTGAGCTTGTTCCAAAGCGCATAGGACTCAGTAATCCAGAAGGAATTGCAAAATCAGTGTCTGTAGTGATGCAATCGGTTACATTTATCATGTACCCTTTTATTTGGTTACTAAGCGCATCGTCTCATTTAATCATGCGCATTTTGCGGATGAAACCCAATGACAATCAGGTAACTGAAGAAGAAATTAAAGCGATTATTAGTGAAGGTACCGAGCAAGGAACAATTGAAGAAGCGGAGCAAGAAATTATTGAACGTGTATTTCATTTAAGTGACCGAAATATTACTTCACTCATGACGCATCGTAGCGATATTTTATGGTTAGAGTCTACTAAAACAATTGCTGAAATCAGGGCTCAAATGCCGGAGAGTTTACATTCTATGTATCCAGTTTGCGAGGGTAGTATTGATCAAATTAAAGGGGTAGTATCACTTAAAGATTTATTTGTGGCAGATGGGGCAAAACGAGTAAGCGATATTGCTAAAGACGCAAAATATGTTCCTGAAAATAACTCGGCCTATCAAGTGCTTGAGAGTTTTAAGCAATCCAAAATACACCACTGTTTTATTGTTAACGAATACGGATCGATAGAGGGGTTGATTACCTTAAATGACATATTAGAAGCCATTGTGGGAGATATTCCTGAAGCTGAAGATATTGATTATGAAATTTTAAAAAGAGCGGACGGCACTTATTTAATTGATGCGCAACTTCCGTTTTATGATTTCTTAAGTTATTTTGATAAAACAGAATTTATGCTACAGGGGGATCAAGAATTTAATACCCTTGCAGGCTTTATCATTCACTCCTTAGAAAAAATTCCAACAACTGGTGAAACGCTTGTCTGGAAAACCTTTACGTTTGAGATTGTTGATATGGATCAACACCGTATTGATAAAATCCTCGTAACACTTACAGAGGAGGATTAATTAAAACACAAAGTTTGCAGTTCTATTGGGGTAGTCTAGTTTGTACGTTTTTTCTGTCCCTTTAGACTTTACATGTATGATATTTACTTGCGTATTTTCTAGGTCGTAGAGTATGTCGCAATCAATGCCTACGGTATTAGCACTATTTATATTTTGTGCTTCAAAATAACACCAGGTGCTTTCTTTTTGCTGTTCAAATCCAATGATCTTATAGCCAATGGGTTTGCCATTTACAATAACCGTTAGGTGTTTAGAAATGTATTTTTGAATTTCTTCATTTACAAATTCTCGGTTGGCCGGTTGTAAAATATCAATTTTTGCAGTGGTATATTTTTGAAGTGTTTTTTCTAAGTCTTCATTAAAAATACGCACACTCATTTCGATACTTCTTTCTTTTGGGTTGTGTGTGATATCGATAACGGATACAAAAAAAGGGTGCAAAATGGCTAGAAGGCTGGTGAGGGTCCAATGAATTAGTATATTTACCATGGTATCCTGATATTGATAACAAAGGTCTAACTAAATTTTGATTTTTATGCATGAGTTTTGGATGTATACCCAAATAGGATTCAATCATATCGCCAATTTGTCTGGCATGGATCATATTTTATTTGTGGCTGCTTTATGTATCCGGTATCAATTTTCAGATTGGAAAAAATGGTTGATATTGATTACCTCTTTTACCATTGGGCACTCCATTACGCTTGTTTTGAGTGTGTTCAATTACCTTGATTTCTCCACAAATTGGATCGAATTTCTTATTCCCGTGACCATACTTATTACATCTATTAGTAATATGTTTGTCAAAAAGTTTAGCTTTAAGACCCGTTTTCCGGTTATTTATTTTTTTGCCCTATTTTTTGGCCTGATTCACGGGTTAGGATTTAGCTTTTACCTAAAAAGCTTGTTGGGATTGCAGCAAAATATAGCCCCAGCCTTACTAGCCTTTAATTTGGGTCTTGAAATAGGCCAAATACTGATTGTGATGGCTATTTTAGTTATTTCATTTATATTCGTAACGCTTTTAAAGGCCCCTCGAAGAGATTTTATTTTGATTGTCAGTGGTGGCATTCTTGCACTTTCTCTTCAAATGGCCATTGAGCGGTATTTTCATCTTTAATCCATTATGCTATGAAGCAATTTTTTGCATGTTTAATGTTTGTTGCAGTGAGCACAGTATCATTTGCTCAAAACATTCAAAACAACCCAACCTCAAACCACGGAAATAAGTTTGAGCAGTTAGGAACCATTTTATCTACGCCAAACGAATATCGTACAGCGAGTGGTGCACCAGGACCAAAATACTGGCAACAACGTGCCGACTATAATATCAAGTGTGAGCTCGATGAGGCTAACCTTTTATTAAAAGGAAGTGAAACCATTACGTATTTCAACAACTCTCCAGATGCGTTAACGTATTTATGGTTACAGCTTGATGAAAATGAGCATAGCACTGTAAATAAAGCTGATTTTCAGGACGGAAGTTCTTTACGTCAAGTTTCTCAATCTTCTATTGCAGCTTTAGAAGATGCAAAAAAAGACAATGGCTATGGTCATATCATTTCTAAAATTACAGACGCTACTGGTAAGGCTTTAAAATACACCATCAATCAAACAATGATGCGTGTTGATTTACCTACAACCTTACAGCCTGGTCAAAAATTTGTTTTCAATATCACTTGGTCTTATAAAATTTCTGATCGTTTGGTATTTAGAGGCAGAGGTGGTTACGAATTATTCCCTGAAGATGGTAACAGCGTGTTTACCATGGCTCAGTGGTTTCCAAGACTTTGCGTATACTCTGATTTTCAGGGTTGGCAAAATCACCAGTTTACTGGTAGAGGTGAGTTTGCTTTAACTTTTGGTAATTATAATGTATCTATCACTGCACCTGCTGACCATGTTATTATGGGAACAGGGGAGTGTCAAAACTATGCTCAGGTATTAACACCTGCACAGTTAGCTCGATGGAAGACAGCGCAAACTGCTAAAGATGTAGTTGAAGTAGTAACACTAGAGGAAGCAAAAAATGCAGAGAAGCAAAAAAGCACTGCTAAAAAAACTTGGGTATTTAAAGCAGACAATGTGCGTGACTTTGCATGGACTGCGAGCCGTAAGTTTGTTTTTGATGCGATGCCAACTTATGTAGAAGGAAAGAAGGTAATGTGTATGAGTGGTTATCCTAAAGAGGCGTACAATTTATGGAGAAGATATTCTACCAAAGTAGTAGCACATACCATTCGTTCTTATTCTAAATTTTCTATTCCTTATCCGTACCCTGTAGCACAAAGTATTGAAGCTTCAAACGGTATGGAATATCCAATGATTTGTTTTAACAATGGTCGTACCAATAAAGATGGTACCTATAGTGAAGCAACAAAGCTTGGTATGATTGGCGTTGTAATTCACGAAGTAGGACATAACTTTTTCCCAATGATCGTGAACTCTGATGAGCGTCAGTGGTCATGGATGGATGAAGGTTTAAATACTTTTGTTGAATATTTAACCGAAGAATTATTTGACAACAAATATCCTTCTCGTAGAGGACCTGCTTTTGGTATTGTTGATTATATGAAAGCCCCTAAAGATCAGTTAGAGCCTATCATGACCAACAGTGAAAACATTATTCAGTTTGGACCAAACGCATATTCTAAGCCGGGTACTGGTTTAAATATTTTACGTGAAACCATCATGGGTAGAGAATTGTTTGATTTCTCATTTAGAGAATATGCTAGACGTTGGGCATTTAAACACCCAACACCTGCAGACTTATTTAGAACCATGGAAGATGCTAGTGCTGTTGATTTGGATTGGTTCTGGAGAGGTTGGTTTTATAGCATCGATGCTTGTGATATCGCTATTGATACGGTAGCACATGCTGTATACGATGCAGCAGCGCAACCACGTGCTGGTGGCATGGGTGCTAGAGCTGGTGGTATGAAATTGTCAATTGATAAACCAACCCTTAATAGTTTTGAAGACATTTCTAAAATTAGAAATAGAGAAGATAAGTCAATCATTTTTGCAACTGATGCAGATACCTCTTTAAGAGATTTCTACTGGCGTTATGCAAGAGGTATTGAACCTTATGATGCTGAAACTAAAAATACCATGCCTTCTTTTGGCACACCAGAAGTATTGTCTGACAATGAAAAAGCAAACTATAGCAATGTGCATCTATATGAAATCACTTTTAGCAATAAGGGTGGACTTGTAATGCCAATTATTGTAGAGTTTACCTATAAAGATGGTACCAAAGAAACAGAACGTATTGGTGCGCAAATTTGGCGTAAAAATGAAAACAAGGTATCACGCGTATTTATGTCTCGTAAAGAAGTAGCGAGCATCAAACTCGATCCAATGCGTGAAACTGCAGACATCAACGAAACCAATAATTTTTGGGGTAACGTAAGTGCTGAGCCTAGTAAGTTTACTTTGTTTAAGCAACGTGCTCTTGGTAGAGGTCAATCATTTGGTTTAAATCCAATGCAGGCTGCACAAGAAAAGAAAAAATAATAAAAGATCAACCAATATTAAAGCCACTTGAATTATCTTCAAGTGGCTTTTTTTATTAAACCATCCTTATGAAAAATATTGTATCCATTTTTGTTTGTTTATTTTTTGTGCTTGTTTCAAATGCTGCACGCGTTGACACGGTTGTCGTGTATAGTAATGCGATGCATAAAAATATAAAAGTAGCTGTAGTTATTCCAGACAATGCTAAGGGGCAAACGGGTGTAAAATTCCCGGTTGTTTATTTATTGCATGGATATAGTGGCAATTATGGGAGTTGGTTAAAAGATGCGCCACAGCTGCAGTTCAGAGCCGATCAATACCAAGTTATGCTTGTATGTCCGGATGGGGGATATGGTAGTTGGTACTATGATAGTCCAATTAATGATTCTATAAAATATGAAACATTTATTACCAAAGAGTTACTGCCATACATCGATTCAAATTTTCCAACAAGTACAAATAAAGACCACCGTGCCATTACAGGACTTAGTATGGGAGGGCATGGCGGATTGTTTTTAGGTATGCGCCATTCAAATTTATTTGGAAACGCGGGCAGCGTTTGCGGTGGTGTTGATATTAGACCGTTTCCTAACAACTGGGATATTAAAAAATCATTAGGAACGATTACAGATCAGCCTCAAAACTGGGAAAATTATTCAGTGATCAATATTGCAAAAAATCTAAAGCCAAATCAGTTGCATATCATTTTTGATTGTGGCGTATCTGATTTTTTTATAGAGGTAAACCGTTCTTTGCATCAGTTATTACTAGCTAATAAAATTGATCATGACTACACCGAAAGACCGGGTGGACATAACAAAGCTTATTGGGGTAATAGTATTGATTATCAGTTGCAGTATTTTGCCAAAAGCTTTATGGCAGCTATCAAGTAAGGTTTAGCCACCGGTTTTACCGTCCACTATTTTTTTGCCTTTGTTTTTCTTTTGAAACTCGAGTACTTCTTTGGGAATTATTTTTTTAGTAGCCGTATCTGATTTTGATTTGGGAGTCCCTCTGTTTAGTAACACACTGCTCGTATCAGCAGGCACTTCTTTTTTTGCATTGGGGTCTTGCAACACATCCAATATCCAGCTTTCGGTTCTCAATTTCTGACCAGTATAGGGGTCATAAATTTTCCAGGTGCCATGTCTTAAAGATGCGCCCGTTGTTTTGACAATAACCTTTTCATACAAATTTGGATTGTTGATATCCTGCACGTCAATGGTATCATAGGGTTTAGAAGGGTCAATGGCCTTCCAAGATTCCTCTCTTTCAATACCCTGAATGGTTAAATACGTGCAAATACCATTTTTTAAACCCCATTTATAATTTTCGATGGCCATGGGATCGCCCATTAAATTAAAACGGCGCCAAGTACCTTCTTTTTTATCATTCATAAATACACCTTCCTCAACATAGCCTCTTTCGCCTCTAATAGCTGGAAATTCCATTTTCCATTTGCCTCTTTTTACCCCACTAGCTTCTGTACAGTTAAGGGTATCGCCTTTTGAAGTGATTCTAAATGTTTTGCACTGCCCATAAGCTGTGCTGTAAAATATTATGGAAAAAAGGACAAAAAGAAGGCGCATTTTCTTACATTTAATCACTTAAAAATACAAATTATAAGTACGATTATGAGAAAAATACTCAGTTTTTGCCTTTTGCTAACATTGTCTTTGTATAGCACTGCTCAAATTAAACCTACACCTGCTTCTGAAAGGTTATCCTCTATAGAGCAGCGTAAAAAATTATTAGATGCATCTACCATCAATGGAACTGCCTTTAGAAATATTGGACCAGCAGTCATGAGTGGAAGAGTTGTAGATATGGCTGTTAACCCTGACGATCCCACTAATTTTTATGTGGCGTATGCTACTGGCGGTTTATGGCATACCACCAATAATGGTCAAAGTTTTACACCTGTGTTTGATTCTGAAGCCATTATTACCATTGGTGCAGTAGCCGTTAACTGGAAACACAATATTATTTGGGTAGGTACCGGTGAAGTAAATAGTAGTAGATCATCCTATGCTGGTATTGGTGTTTATAAATCTAGCAATGGGGGTAAGTCTTGGGATTATCTTGGACTTCCTGAAAGTCATCACATTGGAAAAATTGTAATCAATGAAGCGGAGCCTAATACAGCGTGGGTTGCTGCATTGGGTCATTTGTATTCTCCTAATAAAGAGCGTGGCGTTTACAAAACCACAGATGGCGGTAAAAGTTGGAATCAGACTTTATATGTAGATGCTAACACAGGTGCTGTTGATATTGATATTGATAGCAAAAACCCTTCTATTTTATATGCTGCAATGTGGTATAAAACTAGAACGGCTTCAAATTTTGAAGAGTCTGGTAAAACAAGTGGTATTTATAAAAGTACCGATGGTGGTAATACTTGGAAGCAAATCAATACTCCAAGTTCTGGATTTCCAAATGGTGATGGTGTGGGTAGAATTGGCTTAGCCGTATATCCTCAAAACCCTAATACTGTATTTGCTGTGGTAGATAACAATTTCCACCAACCAGAAACGGCATTAAAAAACACCACCGATACTACACGTTATGTGTTAAGGGATTTTAAAGATTTAAGTAAAGAGAGTTTTGCAGCACTTGATGATAAAAAATTAAATGCATTTGTAAAATCTCCGCGTAACCAACTGCCTACAAAGTATACAGCTGCTGGCATTAAAGAAGCTGTAAAAAATGGAACTTTAGCACCAACCTGTATTTGGGATTATTTGTATGATGCTAATACGGCTTTATTTGAAACGCCTATTTATGGTGCCGAATTATACCGAAGCGATGATGGCGGTGCAAGCTGGAAAAAAACACATGATAAAACCATTGGTATTTACAGTACCTATGGATATTATTTTGGTAAAGTGTTTGTAAGCCCAACCAATGCTAATAAAATTGCATTAACGGGTGTAGGTGTTGTATTAAGCACTGATGGCGGAAAAACATTCAAAGAAATTGGCAAAGAAAATGTACACGCAGATCATCACTATGTTTGGATGAATGGCAAGCGTGATAGTCATATGATTATTGGCAATGATGGCGGTTGTAATATTACTTACGATGATGGTGCGCATTGGTTTAAGGCCAATACACCTGCTGTTGGTCAGTTTTATAATATTGCTTTTGATATGGCTAAGCCATACAATGTTTATGGTGGACTTCAGGACAATGGAACTTGGTATGGTTCAAGTTTGACCAAAGAAAATTATGATTGGTACGATAGTGGTCACAATCCTTTTACAGGAATTAATGGTGGAGATGGTATGCAAGTTCAAGTAGATTTTAGAGATAACAAAACCATATATAGTGGGTCTCAATTTGGTGCTTACTCTCGTCAAAATTTACTAACCAAAGAAAGAAAGTCGGTAAGACCTTCTCGTGACTTAGGCGAAACAGCACTTCGTTACAATTGGCAAACTCCCATCTTATTAAGTAGACACAATCAAGATGTGTTTTATTATGGAAGTAATAAATTTCACCGTTCATTTAATAGAGGCGATAGTTTAGTAACCTTAAGTGCTGATTTAACAACCAATCCGGCGCAAGGAGATGTACCATTTGGAACGCTTGCAACCATGAGCGAAAGCCCTATCAAATTTGGCCTTATTTATGTTGGTTCTGATGATGGAAATGTACAAGTTACAAAAGATGGCGGGTATACTTTTTCTGTATTGAATAAAGGCTTGCCAAAAGGGTTATATGTTAGCAGGGTAGTAGCGAGTGCTTTTAATGAAGCGCGTGTATATGTTACTTTAAATGGATACCGTAATGATCATTTTAACGCCTATGTATACCGTTCAGATGATTATGGTGCTACATGGAAGCAAATTATGAAAGACCTTCCTATGGAGCCTGTAAACGTTATTAAAGAAGACGTTGCCAATGAAAACATTTTATATGTTGGAACCGATGGTGGCCTTTATGTAAGTGTGGATGCTGGTAATAGTTCTATGATGTGGAACAAAGGACTTCCTGCAAGTGTGCCTGTGCATGATATTGCAGTGCATCCACGTGATAATGAAATTATACTGGGTACGCACGGCCGTAGCTTATACATTGCTCCATTAGGTGCATTACAAAAAGCAGCGGTAAAGAAGTAAATAAATTTTTATTGATAATTGTTATAAAACACGCACTATTCGGTGCGTGTTTTATTTTGTACATACCCGCTCCATTTTTGAACTGCGGCTAGCATATCGTCAGGTATGGCAGCTTCAAATTTGATAAATTCGTTGGTGGTGGGATGTACAAATCCAAGTGTGGTAGCATGAAGCGCGCACCTTGGACAAGCTTCAAAACAATTGTCTACAAACTGTTTGTACTTTGTATAAATAGTGCCTTTTAAAATGCGGTCTCCACCGTATTCGTGGTCATTAAATAAAGTATGACCAATGTGTTTTAAATGCACCCTAATTTGGTGTGTACGACCGGTTTCTAACACACAACTAATGAGTGTTACATAATTGAATCTTTCTATGACGCTATAGTGTGTGATGGCGTGTTTGCCAATATCACCTTCGGGGTAGGCGTCAAATGTTTTTCTATTTTGTTTGTGACGTGCAATATTTGCAACAATGGTGCCGGAATCTTCCGTTACATCACCCCAAACAAGCGCCGTGTATTTTCTTTCTACGGTATGGTTAAAAAACTGCTTTGCTAAATGTGCTGCTGCTTCTGCTGTTTTCGCAAGTACAATTAAACCTGTTGTATTTTTATCGATGCGGTGTACAAGACCAAAACGTGGTAAAGATTGTTCGTCTATGTTTGGATTTTGTTGCTGCATGTGATAAGCAACGCCATTTAAAAGTGTACCGGTATAATTTCCAACGCCAGGATGCACCACCATGTTTGGTGGTTTGTTAATGACCATGACTGCATCATCTTCAAAAACAATATTAAGTGGAATATCTTCAGCTTTTAAAACATGCGTTTCTGGATTTACCAGACTCATGATTAAGATCTCGTCGCCGGGTCTTACCTTATAGTTGCTTTTTACATTTTTTCCGTTAACGGTTAAAAATCCAGCTTCTATACTTTGTTGAACCTTACTTCGGGTGGCACCTTCCATATGCGTTTGCACCCATTTGTCGATACGAAAGGGTTCTTGCCCCTTGTCGATCACAAAAGTTTTTCTTTCGTAGAGGGTTTCAGCGCCTTCTTCATTAAATAAATCAATATCCGGTTCCATTGTTGCAAAAATAGCCCCAAACCTTCCTACTTTTGTACAATGCAGCAGGAAGTTTTTTTTGAGGACTTGGGTAACCGCAAATACAAAGAGGTTTGGGCCTATCAGGAGTCTTTGTTGAGTGAGAATTCGGCAATTAAAGCCAGTTACCGTAATCAAAATGAAATTCCGGTGCAGGATTGGCCTACCAAAAATCATTTGTTATTTGTTGAGCATCCGCCGGTGTATACGCTAGGTAAAAATGGGAATGCGGCCAATGTGCTTATGACCACTGCTTTTATGGAAGCCAATGGTATCGATTATTTTCATATCAATAGAGGAGGAGATATCACTTTTCATGGACCTGAGCAATTGGTGGGATATCCCATACTAGATTTAGAAAAGTTTAAAACTGATTTAGGTTGGTATCTCCGAAGTTTAGAGGAAGTGATTATTCAAACACTTGCGCATTATGGTATTGCTGCTGGAAGAAGTGCTGGCGAAACAGGCGTTTGGTTGGATTCTGACAATAAAAAATTAGCGCGAAAAATTTGTGCGATGGGCATTAAATGTAGCCGTTGGATTACCATGCATGGTTTTGCACTTAATGTAAATACCGACTTGTCTTATTTTAACAATATTGTTCCTTGCGGAATACCGGATAAGCAGGTAACTTCTTTGCAAAAAGAATTAGGGAGAGCAGTGCCCATGCAAGAAGTAAAAGATTTGGTCAAACAAAATTTCGAACAAATTTTTGGCGCCATATTAAAATCGTAACGGTTAATTTTAAAAGTGTAATTAAAAGGTTAATGTCCCTTTTTTAAAAGAACGGTTCCCTTGTAATCCCCCCGAATGTATCACAAGTATTTTTGATGAGGGCTCAAATTTCCCTTTGGTAGCAAGGTCTCTGACCCCGTACATTAATTTAGCTGTGTATACAAAATCTAATGGCAGTTCCATTTTTTTGTAACAATCATTCATAAAATCAATCAGTGCTGGTGTGTGTTTTGCATAGCCGCCAAAATGATAATCATGTATCATTTCAAAACTTTTATTGACTTCTTCTGCAGTCAACAGCGCTTTTATTTCAGCGTCAATAGAAACATTGTTTTTTAAAACGGATATGCCAATAACTTTTTGATGTGGAGCTGCTGCTTTAATAAGTCCAGCCATCATAGTACCTGTACCTACTGCACAAATGATGGTATCGTAACTGCTTGTGTCTTTAATGGTTAACATTGATTTAGCGCCATCAGTGCCTGTAACACCGTAGCCGCCTTCAGGTATCCATGCCCAATTTGGATCTTGGTTATGCGCAATAATTTTTTCTGTTTGCTCAAAGTCTTCTCTGGAAACAAAATGCAGCGTCATTCCATTTTGGATGGCATCGGTTAGGGTAGGTGAAAGGGTTGTTGGTTTTTCACCTCTAATAAATCCTACCGTGTTGAGTCCCATGGTAGCGCCATATTTTGCAGTGGCTATAATATGGTTGGAATAGGGGCCGCCCAATGTGGCTAGTGTTGTTTTGCCAGCAGCAATGGCGTCACGCACATAAAATTGTAGTTTAAACCATTTGTTGCCACTTACTACTGGATCCAACATATCGGCTCTTAATATATTGATATTCAATATATTATCATATAAAGCGCTGATATCTTGTATATAAATATTATCAATATTCATTTGTAATATGTGTCAACTATTTTAAAGAATGATTTAGCTTCGCAGCCCTTAATATTCTCTTATGAAACCAACTTTAGTAATTCTTGCAGCCGGTATGGCAAGCCGTTACGGTAGCATGAAGCAAATTCAATCTTTTGGACCTAGTGGCGAAACTATCATGGATTATTCAATTTATGATGCGATTGAAGCAGGTTTTGGTAAAATTGTTTTTATTATTAGAGAAGAGTTTAGTGAGCAATTTAAGTCAATTTTTGAACCAAAGTTAAAGGACAAAATTGCTACCGATTATGTATACCAGCATTTAGCTGCATTTACGGAAGGTAAAAATGTAACACCTGAGCGCGTAAAGCCTTGGGGAACTGCACACGCGGTTCTTTGTTGCAAAGGAAAATTAAATGAACCATTTGCAGTCATCAATGCCGATGACTTTTATGGTAAAGATGCTTTTGTACAAGCAGCTTCTTTTTTAAACAATGAGTGTAATGATCAAACCTATTCTATTATTGGATATGAATTAGGTAAAACATTAAGTGACAATGGAACGGTGAGTAGAGGGGTTTGTAGCGTAGATGCTAATGGTAATTTAATTGATATCAACGAGCGTACAAAAATATTTAAAAACGAAGACGGTGTTATTGTTTATGAAGACAATGATCAGTTATTTCCTTTAACTGCAGACACCACTGTAAGCATGAACTTTTTATGTTACCCAGCAAGCTTTGTAGCACTATGCGAATCAGAATTTTCTAGATTTTTGGATACACAAGGGATGGAATTGAAATCTGAATTTTTCTTACCCTCTGTTACCAAACATTTTGTGAATACTAAATTAGGCAATGTAAAAGTAGGTACTACTTCTGCAAGTTGGTTTGGCGTTACCTATAAAGAAGATGCTCCTGTAGTGCAGGCGAGTATCTCTAATCTGGTAGAAAAAGGTTTGTATCCTAGTAATTTATGGGGATCGTAAGTTTGCGACCGCTGCAATTATTTATCAAAAGACTTAACGTAGTACACGCAAGACTCAAGCGTTGAAATTTGCTTTTTGCGTGACATACGGCTTATGGTAGAGCGGGTAGATATTTTAATGTCTTTACCACCGTCGTTCATTTCGTTATAATCACGTACTACTTTGTAAATATTATTTGACTTAAGTGCAAATACAACGCCTTCTAATTGTGCTTCTCTAGTACTAAGTACGCCAATTACTTCACCAGCATTATCAAACACAGGAGCGCCTGAATTACCAGGGTTGGCACTCATTTGTAGTTGATAGGAGAGTGAGTCGCCTTCGTAACCACTTCTAGCACTTAAATAACCAGTACCATATACGATTTCATTTCTTGGATAACCAAGGGTGAATATTTCTTCGCCTAAGTCAGTAGTTGATTTACGAATAGAATAAGGGAGAGATTTTTTAGAAGTAAAATCTGGGTCGTCAATTTTTAAAATCGCTAAATCTTTTTCTTGATCGATTAAAGCAATTTCAGCAACATATTCTTTACCGTTATTGTCAACTACAATCGCACCAGTTCCTTTAATAACGTGTGCGTTGGTAACAATAAAACCTTTGGCGTCAATTAAGAATCCTGAACCACCACTAATAAACTTAACACCTGCAGGTAATTTACTTTTTACCTCATTAATAAGTTTGCCTTGGTATTGTTGGCTCTTTTTAATAGCTGCGATATCGTTACTTAGTTGCTGTATTTGATTGTTGTGACTAACTGGAGAAAGGTATAAAGCTAGGCCGCTAATAAATAGTGCAATTACGCCACCTACTGATGCCGCGATAGAAGCTACTTTTTTATACTTATGAAATAATTGTACAATTTTAGCGCTGCTTGAAATGGTTTCGTTATTTGAGATCTCGCCACGCTCCAATAAATTTTGGTGCGTTTGAGTAAGTGTTTGTTTGATAGATTTAATGGCGCTGTAATCGTTAATTTGCTGTAAGAACATGGCATGTTCCACCACCATCTGGTCTATTTCGGGGGTGTTTTTACGAACCAACTCGAAAGCAGCTTTTTCTTGGGCATCCATTTGGTTGCTCAGGTACTTTTCGATGGTTTCTAATAATATTAAATCTTCCATGTTACTTATTCTGTGTTACTTACTCTCCAATATTGTATTGCGCAAAAAACAACTTTTTAAGGCGCATTAAACATTTGTATTTCTGGTTTTTGGCATTGTCGGAGTTGGTATAACCAAATTCGGCTGCCAAAGCTTGCATGTCCATTTTTTGAAGGTAGTAGCCTTCTAGTAGACTTTTACAAGGTTCACCTAAGCTTTTTAGTGCCCGATCCATAATGGCGTAGGCAGCGTCGTGCTTAGCATGCTGTTCTAGGTCGTCCTCTACAGATATGGTTTCCTCCAAATTATCTACTGGGTGCGAGAAGCGCCCCATTTGTTGTAGTTTTTTGAGCCAAAGTCTGCGACAAACCGAGTATACATACGTTTTGATTTGACAGGTTAAAACAAAAGACCCTGATTGTGCTTTTTCATACAGGGCTATCATTGCTTCCTGAAAAACGTCGCGAGCATCGTCATAAGAGCCATTATTGGCCAAAATAAAGGCCTGGATGGTACTGAAGTTCTCTTTATAGAGTTGTTCAATGATGGCGGAATCGTTACCCGCCAACCCCCTTAATAATGCTTGTTCGTTACTCGTAGCTTTCACTAAATACTGCTTTTAATACGCTTTAGGGTATAAAAGTAACCCAATATAGCCCGAAATCTTTTTTTTCAAAAAAAAAGGAGGTTGGCGGGTTACCTTTTTACCCCTTCCGGTATTAATAAGCACATTCATTCAAACAAAAACCCAAAAAAATGAAAAAAGTATTCGCAATTTTAGCTGTAGTAGCTTTCGTAGCATGTAACTCAGGTGAAAACAAAGAAGCAACTGCAGACACTACTGCTGTTGACACAACTGCAACTGTATCTATGGATACAACTGCTGTAGATACAACTGCTGCTGCTGTTGATACAACAAAGCACTAATTCGTAAAAACATTAGCTAGATTGTTTAGACCTTAGACGGTCAAAACTAGCTTGCCGGTTTTAACAATCTGTAAGATTTTCATATGGCAAGCAATCGTAAATAGCCTTCTTGTTTCTACAAGAGGGCTTATTTTTTATAGATAGTAATTTTGGTTTTTTCACGTGATCAATGCGCAAAAGCCTTTAATAACTAAAGTTTGTTAGCATAAATTTTTTAATCTCTTTTTATTTTAAGTGATTTTTATACTTATATTTGAAAGGAGATGAGAGCATTATTATTAAATACTTGGTTTAGTTTCTATTACTATTACTTCTTTACAAAAAGGAGCCGGGTATTATATGTATTAGCGTAACAAAAAATTTTTACATACAATCCCGGCCAAATGGCCGGGATTTTTTTTAACTATATGCCAACAAAAAATAAAATAACAAGAAAGCCTATAAATGAACTGGGCATTGCCATTCAGGGTTACGAAGGAAGTTTCCATCAGGTAGCGGCGCGTACTATTTTTGGTAAAGACGTGGCCGTTGTGCCTTGTGCTACATTTAGTGCACTTGTAAAAAAAGCAGAGAATAAAAAAGAATCGGCGGGCGCTATGATGGCCATCGAAAATTCTATAGCGGGTAGTATTTTGCCTAACTATAATTTACTACTTCGTTCTTCATTAAAAGTAACAGGCGAAGTTTATTTATCGATTAGTCAAAATTTGCTCGTAAATAAAGGCGTTCAATTAGCAGACATCAAAGAAGTGCATAGTCATCCCATGGCACTACTTCAATGTTTGGATTACCTCGAAAAAAATAATTGGAAATTAGTTGAATCTGAAGATACAGCGCTAAGTGCAAAACACCTGCAGCAGCATAGGTCTAAGCATGTGGCTGCGGTAGCTAGTAAATTAGCCGCCGAGCTTTTTAATTTGGACATTATTGGCCCAGATATTCAAACACAAAAAAATAATTATACTCGGTTTTTGGTATTGGAAAGAGCTGTAGATGTAGTGGAGGATAAGCTTGCAAATAAAGCTTCTATTTATTTTCAAACCAACCATACAAAAGGGGTACTCGCCAAAGTGCTTACGCAAATTGCAAAGCATGATGTAAACTTAACCAAGTTGCAAAGCATGCCTATCCCAGGGAGTAATTTTAAATATGGTTTTTTTGCGGATATGGAATTTGACAAGCGTAAAAAACTTGATCAAGTACTTGATTCAATAAAGGAGTTAACAAATAACATTAAAATATTTGGTGTCTATCAAAAAGGCAACATGAAAAAAGGGTAGTTATGGAAATGCAATTAGCGTCAAGACTAGAAGGGATTGGTGAATATTATTTTTCACAAAAGCTCCGCGAAATAGAGCAGCTTAATAAAGCGGGTAAACAAATTATAAACCTAGGTATTGGTAGTCCCGATTTGGCGCCACACCCCCTTGTGGTAAAGGCTTTACAAGAAGCCGCTGCTCCAGATAATGTACACGCCTATCAATCTTATAAAGGCTCTCCCGTTTTACGAAACGCTATTGCTGCATTCTATCAAACATGGTATGGTGTTATCTTAGATCCTGACACGGAAGTACTACCACTCATTGGTAGTAAAGAAGGCATCATGCATATTTGTATGACGTATTTAAACGCTGGTGATCAGGCTTTAATTCCAAACCCTGGATATCCAACCTATAGCAGTGCTGTAAAATTAGCAGGAGGAGAGCCCGTATATTACGATTTAACACTTACTGGAAATTGGGAGCCAGATTTAGAGGCGCTCGAAAAAACAGATTTATCCAAAGTGAAATTAATGTGGGTAAATTATCCGCATATGCCAACGGGTCAACTTCCTTCGGATCATTTTTTTGAAGCACTTATTGCATTTGCAACGAAACATCAAATATTGATTTGTCATGACAATCCGTATAGTTTTATTTTAAATGAATCACCTAAAAGTTTGCTTGCAGTTAAAGGTGCCAAAGAAGTGGTGGTTGAATTAAACTCATTAAGTAAAAGTTCCAACATGGCTGGTTGGAGAGTGGGTATGTTGGCAGGAAAAAAAGAACGTATCGAAGAAGTGTTACGTTTTAAATCTAATATGGATAGCGGCATGTATTTACCTATACAACTCGCTGCTGCAAAGGCGCTTAGCCTTGGTAAAGATTGGTATGATAGCATCAATGTGATTTACAAAGCACGAAGAGAAAAAGTATTTGAGTTACTTGACTTATTAAACTGCACTTATTCAAAAACGCAGGTAGGGATGTTTGTGTGGGCTAGTATACCTGCGTCTTACGCCGATGGTTTTGCTTTAAGTGATAAAGTATTGTACGACGCCAATGTTTTTATTACGCCTGGTGGCATTTTTGGAACGGGCGGAAATGCATTTATAAGAATTAGTTTATGTGCGCCCGTAGAGCGTTTTGAACTTGCTATTGAAAGGGTTAAAAATGCAGGTATTGCATTATAAATTGTAGAACAATGATTGTAACGATAATTGGTACGGGTTTAATTGGTGGCTCGATGGCGCTTACTTTAAAAGAGAAGGGCTTTGCCACAAAAGTGATTGGGGTAGATGCGAGTGAGCAGCATTTGGCCCAGGCGCTGGCACTTGGTATTATTGATGAAGCGCATACTTTACAAGATGCCGTTGCGCTTTCTGATTTAATAATTATTGCGACACCTATTAATGCTGCCGAAAATTTGCTGCCTCAAATACTTGATATTGCCACTAAGCAAGTGGTGATGGATGTAGGTTCCACCAAAAACAATATTTGTAAAATTGTTGGAGCGCATCCAAAAAGGGGCCGTTTTGTGGCTACGCACCCCATGTGGGGTACCGAGTACAGTGGGCCGGAAGCCGCTGTTAAAAATGCCTTTACTGACAAGGCTACGGTTATTTGTTCTAAAGAAGCCAGCGACCCAGATGCTGCTGCCCTGGTGGAGCAGGTGTATCAGACCCTGGGTATGCACCTTTTGTACATGGAGGCGGCTGCCCACGACGTACATGTTGCATATATTAGTCATATTTCACATATAACATCTTTTGCCCTTGCAAACACCGTTTTGGAGAAAGAAAGGGAAGAAGATGCCATTTTTGAACTGGCGAGTGGTGGTTTTGAGAGTACGGTGCGACTTGCCAAGAGTAATCCAAGTATGTGGGTTCCGATCCTCATGCAGAATAAAGAGAACGTTTTAGACGTTCTTAATGAACATATCTCTCAATTAAGAAAATTTAAGGCAAGCTTAGAAAAGGAAGATCCCGATTATTTGCTTGAATTAATTGAGAAAGCCAATGGAATAAAGCGGATTTTAAAATAGGCCCGCTTAGCCAAAACAGGCTTAAAATAAATAAAAAACAGGCAAAACCCTACCTTATAAGTACCTTTGCCGCAAAATTTTTACTACATGACGACATTTGAAGAGTTGGGAATTGATGCTAGATTGATTCAGTCAACCACAGAATTGGGGTACGTGAACCCTACAGCAATCCAAGAACAAGCAATCCCGGTTTTACTAAGTGGAACCAAGGATTTTATTGGCTTGGCACAAACAGGAACAGGAAAGACAGCCGCTTTTGGACTACCTCTATTACATATTATAGATGAAAAGGCAAAATACCCACAAGCACTTGTTGTTTGTCCTACCAGAGAACTTTGCATGCAAATTGTAAAGGAAATCGAAATATTTAAGAAATACATGACCGGTATTTCTGTGGTAGCCGTTTATGGCGGTACCTCTATTGGTTTACAAATTAGAGACTTAAAAAGAGGGGTACAAATTATTGTAGCAACCCCTGGTCGTTTAATTGATTTGATTGAGCGTAAAGCAATCAACCTAGAGCAAATACAATATGTTGTTTTAGATGAAGCGGATGAAATGCTAAACATGGGTTTCCAGGATGATATCGAATTCATCTTAAAAAATACTCCACAGCGCGAAAGTACTTGGTTATTTAGTGCAACCATGCCACCAGAAATTAGAAAGGTGAGCAAGCGTTACATGAAAGATCCTGTAGAAGTAACCGTTGGTAAAGTAAATACATCTAACAAAAGTATTGATCACCAATATTATGTTACCTCTGCGCAACACCGTTACCAAACCCTTAAAAGAATCATTGATTTTAACCCGGGTATTTATGGTATCATTTTTACAAGAACTAAAATTGATGCGCAAGAAATTTCTGAGCGTTTAACCCGCGAAGGATATGATATTGACGCATTACATGGTGATCTTACACAAGGCCAGCGTGACAAAGTAATGGGACAGTTTAGAGATAAAACTTTACAACTCCTAATTGCTACAGACGTTGCTGCTAGAGGGATTGACGTGCAAGGTATCACACACGTAATCAACTACGAATTACCGGATGATGTGGAAGTATATACGCACCGTAGTGGTAGAACAGGACGTGCGGGTTTACAAGGTATTTGTATTTCAATTGTGCATTCAAAAGAGATGTACAAGTTTAAGCAAATTGAACGCATCAACAATTCTAAGTTTTCTAAACTAGATATTCCAAGTGGTAAAGATGTTTGCCGCAAACAATTTTTCTTTTTCATGGAAAAATTATTGTCTGCAGATATTAGCCACGGCGACTATGAAACCTATGTACCCATGCTTGCAGAAAAATTTGCTGACGTAAGCAAAGAAGATGTGCTTAAGCGTGTGGCTGCTATGGAGTTTGATCGTTTCTTAAAATATTACGAAAACGCTGAAGACCTTAACCATAGAGACAAAGGTAGACGCGAACAAAGCGATGCACCAGATCAAGCAAGACGCAGAGATGGCAGAGACCGTGATGGTGGAAGAGATCGTGATGGCGGAAGAGGCGATAATAGAAAAGAATTTGCAAGAGGTGGCGGTAATGGTTATAGCCGTCTATTTGTAAACCTTGGTACCAAAGATGGTTTTTACAAAGCAAGTTTTTTACAATATATCTTAGACATGAGTGATCTTAAAAAAGAAGCACTTGGTAGAATTGATATGAAAGACATGAACTCTTGGATTGAAATTGAAAAGGGTGCTGCTAAACAAATGGTAAGTGCACTTGATGGTAAAAACTATAAAGGTCGACGCATTCGTATGAATGATGCGGATAGTGGCGGCGAGCGCAGACCAAGACGCGGTGAGTAATTTTATATTGTATAATTTTTTTTTATGGAGCAAGCAATCGAAACAAAAAAAGGAGTGGAAGCACTTCTACAAAAAAGACCCTTAATTATCTCTGGCCCCTGCAGTGCAGAAACAGAAGAGCAAGTAATTCAAACAGCTACTAGACTAGCTGCAACCGGTAAAGTAGATATTTTACGTGCTGGTATTTGGAAGCCGCGTACGCGTCCAGGTAGTTTTGAAGGTATTGGTACCAAAGGGTTGCCTTGGTTACAGCAAGCAAAAAAAGAATCTGGACTGCCTGTGGCGGTTGAGGTTGCTACTGCTAAGCAAGTAGAAGATGCACTTCATTTTGGTGTCGATGTTTTATGGATTGGTGCAAGAACCACCGTAAATCCTTTTAGTGTGCAAGATGTTGCAGATGCACTAAAAGGAGCTGATGTTCCCGTGTTAATAAAAAACCCTATCAATCCAGATTTAGAATTATGGATTGGTGCTGTAGAGCGCGTTGCAAATGCAGGCATTAAAAATATTGGGTTGATCCATAGAGGCTTTAGTTCTTATGGTAATACCGAATATCGAAATGCGCCTATGTGGCATTTAGCGATCGAAATGAAACGTCGTAATCCAGGCATGTTGCTTATCAATGACCCTTCACATATTTGTGGTAGAAGAGATATTTTAATGGACGTTGCTCAAAAAGCAATTGACCTTGATTTTGACGGACTTATTATTGAAAGTCATATCGATCCAGACAACGCTTGGAGTGATGCTAAGCAACAAGTAACGCCTGAGCGCCTCGGCGAAATGATCAGTTCAATTGTTTGGAGAACGGAAGAAATTGATTCTGAAGAACTACATGCGGTGATGGAAAAAATGCGTCAGCAAATTAACCAGCTTGATGATGAATTGTTGCAACTCATTGGTCAGCGTATGAAAGTTGCTGATAAAATTGGGCAGTATAAAAAAGACAATAACATTACCATTTTACAAACCAATAGATGGAATGCTATTTTGGAGCGTGCTTACGAAAGAGGCGAGAAGCTTGGGCTCAGTCAAGAATTTATTACCAAATATTTTGATGCGGTGCATATGGAAAGTATCAATCATCAAAATAAAATCATGAATTCCTAATTAGGAACTCTTGCATAATATTATACGGATGAAAAAAAGAACTTTTCATTTTTCGGGCAAACCGGTTAACTATTATTTTGATGCCTCTTTTGATGCATTAAAAAAATTGGCAGCCGTTGAGTCGGCTGTAATCATTACAGATGAAAATGTTTTTGAAGCACATAAAAAAAAGTTTAAAGGTTGGTCTACCATTGTATTAAAACCTGGTGAGCAGTATAAAGTTCAGCAAACAGTAGATGTTATTATTGATAGGCTAATTGAATTTGGTGCCGATCGCCAAACCACTTTAATTGGTGTAGGCGGCGGCGTTATTACAGATATTACGGGTTATGTAGCTAGTATTTACATGCGCGGTATAGCGGTAGGTTTTGTGCCTACTTCTTTACTTGCCATGGTAGATGCTTCGATAGGTGGTAAAAATGGAATTGATGTGGGTGTCTATAAAAATATGGTGGGCATTATTCGCCAACCTAATTTTTTACTTTACGACACCAGCTTTTTAAAGTCATTGCCACTTTCTGAGTGGCAAAATGGTTTTGCAGAAATCATTAAGCATGCCTCGATTAAAGATGCTCCACTTTTTAAACAATTAGAGTCACATACGCTGGCTACTTATAAAAAAGATTTGTCTTTAACGGCAAAACTTGTAGAGCGAAATGTAATGATCAAAACCAAAGTGGTACTTGCCGATGAGTTTGAAAAGGCTGATCGTAAACTTTTAAACTTTGGTCATACCCTTGGTCATGCTTTAGAAAACACCTACGAGCTAAGCCATGGCCAGGCCATAAGTATTGGTATGACGTATGCGGCCGTTATTTCAGAACAGCTATTGAATTTCAAAAATAGACACGCACTTGTTTCACTTTTAGAAAAGTATGGTTTACCAACCTATGCTTCTTTTAATACTACTAAGGCTATTTCTATTTTGCAAAAGGATAAGAAAAAAACAAAAGATGCAGTGCATTATATTTTGTTAGAAAAACTAGGCAAAGCTGTTATTCAAACCATTCCATTTGTGAAGCTTGAAAAAATATTAAAAGCAATTCAATCATGATGCTTGCTCGCGTAACGCCTTCTATAATTTCTGGAACTATTACAGCGCCTGCTAGTAAAAGCAGTATGCAACGTGCATGTGCAGCTGCTTTAATTAGAAGTGGTGAAACCATCATAAAAAATCCGGGCGTTAGTAATGATGATATGGCAGCTATAGATGTTATTCAAAAGCTAGGTGCTGTTGTAACCAAATTAGAAAACGGAGATTTACATATTGTTTCTGGCGGCGTAAACCCAGCAAGTAACACAATTAATTGTGGAGAGAGTGGGCTTGGTATTCGCATGTTTACGCCTATTGCTGCGTTAAGTGATAACCCTATTACAATAATGGGTATGGGAAGTTTAACAACTAGACCCATGCATTTTTTTGATGAGATTTTACCACAAGTGGGCGTGTCAATTGCTTCTAATGCTGGTAAATTACCTCTACAAATACAAGGGCCTATTAAGCCTCAAAATATTACGGTTGATGGATCACTCAGTTCTCAATTTTTGACAGGACTATTAATGGCTTATGGTGGTGCCGGTGCAAGTGATTGTACCATCACTGTGGCTAGTTTAAAAAGCAAACCTTATATCGATCTTACACTTGCTGTGATGCAGCATTTTGGTTGGAACGTCGAGTGTATTAATCATGAGCAGTTTATATTTAAAGCACCGAGTAATGCGCTTGACAATTCAACTATAAAATATCAGGTAGAAGGGGATTGGAGTGGCGCTTCTTTTTTACTAGTTGCTGGTGCAATTGCTGGAGGCATTGTAGTAGAAGGGTTAGATCCATTTTCTACGCAAGCAGATAAAGCAGTTTTGCAAGCATTAATTGACTGTGGTTGTCAAATTTCTATACAGCCAAATAAAATTGAAATTGCACCACTACCACTAAAAGCATTTCATTTTAATGCTACCGATTGTCCCGATTTATTTCCTCCACTTGTTGCCCTTGCATCTTATTGTACAGGCAAAACAGTGATAGAAGGGGTGAGTAGACTTGCGCACAAAGAAAGTGATAGAGCACTTACATTACAACAAGAGTTTAGAAAACTTGGCGTAACAATAACCCTGCAAGATGATTTAATGATTATCGAAGGAGGCAAGGGTGTTCATGGTGCTACAGTTCATTCAAGACATGATCACCGCATTGCCATGGCCTGCGCTGTGGCTGCTTTAAAAGCAGATGGCGTTGTTGAAATTGAAGAGGCCGATGCGATTAATAAATCATACCCGCATTTTTTCAGTGACCTTTCGTATCTTAAAGCCACGGTTGACTATAAGTAAACGGCACCCATAAATTTTATACCCATGAATACTTTTGGACATTTATTTCGAGTACATATTTTTGGTGAGTCGCATGGTGCTTGTGTGGGTATTACTATCGATGGATGTCCTGCTGGATTACCATTACAAGAATCGGATTTTTTAGAAGATACCGAAAGAAGAAAAGGCGGTGTTCAAAAAGGTACGACGCCTCGTAAAGAAGATGACCTGCCTATTTTTAAATCAGGCATCTTTAAAGGGTTTACTACAGGCGCACCTATCACTATTTTATTTGAAAATAACAATACTAGATCCGAAGATTACGATAAGCACCGTGAAGTGCCGCGCCCTGGTCACGCCGATTTTACAGCGCATGCAAAGTATGGTGGTTTTGAAGATTACAGAGGAGGCGGACATTTTAGTGGCAGGTTAACAGTATGCTTAGTTGCCGCTGGTGTGATTGCAAAGAAATTATTAGCAAAAACCGGAGGCATACAAGTACATTCAAAAATTTTAGAAATAGGTGGCCACGCCGATTTGGAAAAAGGTTTGCAAGTTGCCATTGATGCAAAAGATAGTATTGGCGGCATAGTAGATTGCACCGCTTCTAATTTACCAGTTGGTTTAGGAGAACATTTTTTTGATTCGGTAGAATCTATGTTATCGCATGCTGTATTTGCTATCCCTGCCGTTAGAGGTATCGAATTTGGAACAGGCTTTGCCGCAGCAAAGATGTTTGGGGTGGATCATAACGACGCTATTTTGGACGCCACAGGTAAAACTAGCACTAATCATGCTGGCGGAATTGTAGGAGGGATCACCAATTCAAACGACCTCTATTTTAAAATTGCCATAAAACCTACCGCTTCTACACCTAAAGAGCAGCAAAGCTGGAACTGGGAGCGCAATATAGTTGAACCTTTCTCCGTTAAAGGAAGGCATGATTTGTGTATTGCACTTCGTGTACCTGTTGTTTTAGAAGCAGTAACTTCCATGGTTTTGGTAGATTTAATGCTTCGAGCGCAGCAAATGCCCTTGATTATCAAGGATTAAAAGAACATTATGGATTCTAGTTACATCTATCATATAACAACCGCTGCTGCTTGGGAAAAAGCCCAGGTTGAGGGTGCTTATACCGCTGACAGTTTAGCAACTGAAGGATTTATTCATTGCAGTACTACCGACCAGGTTGCGGGTGTTTTAGACCGTTATTACAAGGGTCAAACGGGTTTAGTGAAGCTTACAATTGACAAATCTAAAGTTACTAGCCCTCTTATTTTTGAACTGGCTACCTCTATTAATGAGGTTTTCCCGCATATTCACGGGCCTATTAACTTATCAGCTATTGTAAATGCTGAAAATATCTAAATAATTGATTTACATTTTCTTGTAAACGCTACCTCAATTTTTAATTGAATATTAAGTCGTCCTGATTTTGTATTTTTTTCTTTTCACTGTTATTTATTGTAACTTTAAGGATATGCCTAGCATTTTTAAATACCCTTTGTTATTGCTCCTAACCTCCGCTTTATGGGTTTTGCAGGCTAGTGCTCAGCAAAATGACGATACTGCTGCAAATGTTTACTTTCAGGAGGTCGGATACAAGCCGGTTGGACCTATTAAAAAAGGAACTGCAAGTTATTATAGCCTCAAATTTGAAGGAAGAAAAACAGCTACCGGTGCTACATTTAGCCATGTCAATTATACCGCAGCTAGTAACCATTATCCATTAGGGATTTATGTAAAAGTGGTAAATCCAAAAAACAATTTGTTTGTAATTGTCAAGATCAATGACCGTATGGGAAAATCTATGTCCAAAAAGGGTCGTATTGTTGATTTGACAAGGGTGGCAGCCAAAGAAATTGGCATATTTAAGCAAGGAATAGGGAAGGTTTTAGTTCAAAAAGTAGAAAAACTGCCCAATAAGTAGATTTTACACCGATTGGGGTAAATTAATACCCTACTTTTTGATTAATTTTTTCTCAAAATCACTTTCACCTTGTATTTTTGCAATAATTAATAAAAAACTGTTTATGAAGAAATTACTCTTTTCTTTAATCGTGATTGGAATGGCTGTTTCTGCTACTGCGCAAACTACCCCAATCAGTTATAAAAAAAGACCATCAATTGGATTCCATTTTCAATTGCAAGATGTAACAACTGCAGCTTTAATTGGTGCTGGTTCAGCATCATCTGTTATCACTAACAACCAGTGGACTAAAATCAAAGATTTAGATCCAGGTATGTCTTTTCAGTATGTAGAAGGTCTTTCTGATTATATTGATTTACAAGTGAACGTTGGAGCTTCTTCAGTAAGATATCCATTCAGAGCAAAATCTGGTATTGCAGTTCCTTCAGCTAAAAGAATGTTACTTGAGGCGGATGTTGCTGTTAATGTAAAAATGTTAAAGGATAACTATTTCTTAGTTCCTTATTTTACAATTGGTGCTGGTGCTTCTATGTACGGCGGAACTTATTTTGCTACATATGCTCCAATTGGAGTTGGTATGCAATTTAAATTAGGAAATGATAATTTCTTAACTACAAATTTCGTGCACAAAACTGCTATGTCAACTTTAGCAACCAATCATTTTACCTATAACATTGGTATCGTTTCTCCAATTAAGGATAGACCAGAGCCAGTAAAAGTTACACCTCCACCACCGCCAGCTCCTGAAAAAGATAGCGATAATGATGGTTTGGTTGACAGCAAAGACAAATGTCCAACTGTAGCAGGTGTTGCAAAATATGATGGTTGCCCTGTACCTGATACAGATGGTGACGGTGTGAACGACGAAAATGATAAATGCCCAACTGTAAAAGGTTTAGCTAAATACCAAGGTTGTCCAATTCCTGATACTGATAAAGATGGTATCAATGATGAAGAAGACAAGTGTCCTACTGTAGCTGGTGTTGCACGTTACCAAGGTTGTCCTGTTCCAGATACCGATAAAGATGGTGTTAACGACGAAGAAGATAAGTGCCCTACACTTGCTGGTGTTAAAGAAAACAATGGTTGCCCTGCAATTAAGCAAGAAGTAGCTAAAACCGTTTTAGATGGTGCTAAGAAAATCACATTTGTAACTGGCAGCGCTAAATTAGCTTCTAGCTCATTCAAAGGATTAAATAAAGTAGCAAAAGCTTTAAATGAAGATGCTAACTTAAAATTAAGTGTTGAAGGTCATTGCGATAACACAGGTACTGATGCTATCAACGATCCTTTATCTGAAAATCGTGCAAAATCTGTCCAAACATACTTAACAACAAAAGGTAAAGTTGATGCAGCAAAAATCATGGTAGTAGGATTTGGTTCTAAAAATCCAATTGCTGATAACAAAACCGCAAAAGGACGTTCTGCTAACAGAAGAGTAGAATTAAAATTAAATTACTAATACGTAATTGACTCGATATTAAAAGAGCTGCCTTACGGCAGCTCTTTTTTTTGTCAAAAATTTTCAGTTCAGTTGCGAAATAATGATCATTTAAAAAATAAGCACATCTGAATTTATAGCGGATCTACATTGATAACAATGCTCACTGATCTATATCTTTTGTTGGTTTGCAGAATAATTATTTGTTGTTGCAACCTATTTTTAAATGTGCCAATACTTACTTGTTGTTTTGGAATCTTACAAAGTAGTTCCCACAAATATTGGTTTCTAATACGGTCTACAAGGGGTTGAGCAGGCCCGGTAATATATTTGCCATAAGAGCTACTCAAGCCTCGCATTAATATATTAGCGGCCTCCTGTGCTATGTTTTTATCTACGTGCTTGCAAGTAATCAGTATGATTCGTGAAAATGGAGGATAATTAAAGGCCTGCCTATTGTGTATTTCAAAATCAAAGAGTGCTGGATAATTGTGCCCTTGCACAAATTGTAATACTGGATGGTTGGCCTGGCTTACTTGAATAAGTACCTTTCCTTGATCATCTTTACGACCGGCACGGCCGCTTACTTGCTCCATCAGTTGATAGGCTTTTTCATTGACCCTAAAATCTGTGAAGCTTAAAATACCATCGGCGTCAATAATGCCTACTAAATTTACGTGTTCAAAATCGAGCCCTTTAACCACCATTTGTGTACCTACCAATATATCAATGGCGCGTTGTTCAAATAATTTAATGAGTGCGTCGTGTTCATTTTTTCCTTTTACACTATCATGATCCATACGGGCAATGCGCGCATCTGGTAATAGTTCCGACAAGAGTTCTTGTATTTGCTCGGTACCAAAATTCTTTTGAGTAAACTGGTTACTACCGCAAGCGGCGCACTGATGGACAACTGGGTAATTGCTGCCGCAGTAATGGCAGGTTAAGGTATTTTTTGCTTTATGGTAGGTGAGTGTTACGTCACACTGTTTACACTGCGGAATCCATCCACAGGTATCACAAATCATGTAAGGCGCATAACCTCTTCGGTTCTGGAATAAGATGACTTGTTTATTTTTAGCAAGTGTTTCTTGTATAGCAGCTATTAGTGGTTCGGTGAGGGCTACTTTTCCTTTTTTGGGTAATTTTTGAACATTGATAATATCAATGGTAGGGAGTGTTGCAGCGCCAAAACGTTCTTGTAAACTCACCAGTCCAAATTTTTGTTGAAGCGCATTGTAATACGATTCGATAGAAGGCGTTGCACTACCTAATAATACTTTGGCATTAAAGAGGGTTGCATAATAAATAGCGGCGTCTCTAGCATGGTAACGTGGTGCAGGATCTTGTTGCTTGTATGAAGGGTCATGCTCTTCGTCTGCAATAATGAGCCCTAAATTTTTAAACGGTAATAAAAGAGATGACCTGGCGCCTAATACAATTTTAATTTGCCCCGAATTTACTTTGTTCCAAATTTCTACGCGCTCGTTGGCATTAAATTTAGAATGGTAAATAGCAATTTTGTCGCCAAAATAATATTGCAAACGGCGTATCATTTGCGCCGTTAATGCAATTTCAGGAAGCATGTACAATGCCTGCTGATCCTTTGCAATAAAGGATTCTATGAGTTTTATATAAATCTGCGTTTTACCACTAGCCGTTACACCATGCAGTAAGCAAACGGGCTTTGTTTCAAATAAGGTAACGAGGTTATTGTAAGCATTTGTTTGTGCTTCTGATAGGGTGTAGGTGTTTTCTAATTCGGCATTATTTATTCCGTAATTGAACCGGTCTACCGCTTTTTTTTCTGCTATTAAAATTCCTTTTTCGATAAGTCCTTTTAATTGTGCTGCACTGGCACCTGCTTTTTTTAATAGTTCTGATTGAATAACAGTATCCTGCGTTTTTTGCAAATGGATAAATGCAAGTAACAGTTCCATTTGTTTGGGGGCTTTTGTCCAGTTATTTAAAAGCGTTTCGATACTTGCTTCACTATTATAGGTTTCTGATAACCGAATAAAGGTTTCTCTTTTTGCTTTGTATTTATCTTTTAATGCTTCCCAAATAAAGCATACTTCTTTTTCAATGAGTTTTTTAATGAGCGGATACACGTGTGAACTGTCCACCAATTGTTGCACTTCCGAAAGTCTTAATTCTTTTTTGATGTGCAGCGCTTCGGCTACTATATATTCGTTGTCGGTTAAATCTGAAAAATCGAGTGTACGGTCTTCGTTCCAAATTAAAATACTTTCGCTGGTTAATTTTAAATTGGCTGGCACAGCGGCTTGCATCACTTCCCCTTCGGTACACATATAATAGGCTGCAATCCATTCCCAAAATTCTAGTTGTGTAGGGTGTAGGATGGGGGTTTCGTCTATTACTTGTAAAATTTCTTTGGGTTCAAAAGCGGCAGGCTTTTCGAGGGTGATTTTTTTAATGATGCCTGCATATTTTTTGTTGCGTCCAAGTAATACTTCTACTCTTATACCTGGGCTCACAAGTGCCTGAAACCTAGCAGGGATAGCCCATGTATAGTTTTTAGGTAAAGCAAGTGGTATAATAATTTCTGCAAACAAGGGCCCAATTTTGTGCTAAAATACGCTTAAAACGGTTGGGTATTTGCGGTATCTTTTTAGGCCTTCTTCCATTAATTGGTAGGCTTTTGCTTTTAATGCTGGTAGGTCTTCCATGGTTAAGCCTTCTACTGGAATGTCCGCTAAATATACCACCCTGCTTTTGCCTGGGGTTATTGAAAAAACCGTAGAAAAGTGCATACGCTCCATGGTATCAATAAATAGGAGTGGCTTGATGGGTGTTTGTGTTTCTATGGCAATTCGGAAAGCACCATCAAAAAAGGATTTAAGGGGTTGTTCCGATTCGTTAAATGTACCTTCTGGAAATAAGAATATCGATAGACCATCAGCAATGGCCTGCTTTAATGCCCTAACACTTTGTGATCTTCTTTCGGCGTTACTTCTGTCCACTAGTATTACTGCCTGTCTATAAATCCATCCAAACACCGGAATTTTTGATGACTCATATTTACCGAGTATACGCAGTGGGCTATGCGCAATTAATACAATAGGAGGGATATCCATGTATGAATTGTGGTTGGCAATAAAAATATATTGCCTGCTTTTTTCGTGTTCAATTTCATGAATTTCTTGGTGTCTCACACCTAAAAAAACATACCAAACCCCTGCCCATATTTTGCACAAATGATAAATAAAATTGCCGCCTTTTACCCTTCCAAATGGAATGGCTAAAAAAACAAACGGCATCACGCATAGCATTACAACAACAAAAGTAAGCAGTGCGTAAATGCTATAGATGTATCTGATGATGCGAATCCCCCAATTCATGGGTGCTAACTTAAGCATTGATTTTTGCTTCCCCAATTATATTTTATGGGGGTTCCTGCCGTATTTTTCGTTATGCTGTGTTGCGTCTAAACCTATTTCTTCCTCTTCCTGACTTACACGTAAAGGAAGCATAAGGCTTATTACTTTAAAAATGCCTAGCGATACGACAAAACTATATGCCACAACAATAAAAAGGGCTTTTAATTGCGTCATAAAAAATGCAGTATTGCCATATAGTAAGCCATCTGCGCCAGCACCATTTACAGCTTTTGTTGCAAATATTCCAGTCATTAACATGCCTACCATGCCGCCAACTCCATGACAAGGAAATACATCGAGTGTGTCATCTAATTTAGATTTTGATTTGTAGTAGACTGCTAAATTTGAAATGATGGCTGTTATAAAACCAATAAAAATACTTTGTGGTACAGCTACAAATCCTGCCGATGGTGTAATGGCAACAAGGCCCACAACAGCGCCAATACAAAAGCCAAGTACCGATGGTTTTTTACCGCGCATCACATCAAAAAACATCCATGATAATCCTGCAGAAGCTGCTGCTGTATTGGTTGTTACAAATGCTGTTACCGCTAATGCGTTTGCGCCAAGAGCAGAGCCTCCATTAAAACCAAACCATCCAAACCATAATAAGCCTGTGCCAATTAATACGTAAGGAATATTTGCAGGGGGGATTTCTCTTTGTTCTACGTGGGCTTTTCGACGTTTTAAAACAAGTGCACCCGCTAGTGCAGCACATCCTGCCGATATATGTACGACTGTGCCACCCGCAAAATCTAGTGCACCCATTTTAAATAAAAAACCTTCAGGATGCCATGTCCAATGTGCAATAGGGGCGTACACGAAAAGGCTAAATAAAACAATGAATAAAATATAGGAAGTAAACTTTACTCTTTCTGCTACAGCACCTACAACTAAGCCTGGGGTAATAATGGCAAACATGAGTTGAAAAAGTGCAAATAAACCAAGTGGGATAGTAGGAGCTAAACTCCAAGGTGATCCGCTCATAACGCCTTTCATAAATAAATGCGTTGTTGGGTTTCCAATCCATCCACCTATCGAATTTCCAAAGCATAAACTATAGCCAACCGTTACCCATATAATGGTAACTACACCTGTTGCTACCACACTTTTAATCATGGTAGAAATTACATTTTTACGGTGCACCATGCCACCGTAAAAAAATGCAAGTCCTGGGGTCATTAAAAAAACAAGGGCGGTTGCCATTAAAATCCATGCAATGTCCGCAGCATTGTAAGCGCCAGTTTTGTCTTCAAAGCTTAACTCGGGGGGTGCAAATACTGCTAGAATGGCTACTATTAGTAAAACTAAAAAGGGGGCAACATTATATACGTTTAATTTCTTTTGATACATATTTAATTTACTATATATTATATTTTAAGCAAATTATCTATTTTATTTATAAATAAATAATCTTTATATAAACATTAAATATTTTATAATGTGTATACTTTTTTGAACATAATGATCAAATTTTAATCATTATTCGAAATATATGAAACAAAAAAGCCTGATTTAATTGAAAATCAGGCTTTAGACATAAAATATTATAAAATAAATTATATATTAATTAAGTAGCTTTTGTCTTTAGATTCTAATGAAGAATACCCCATAAGGTACTCATCTACCTTTCTAGCACATTCGCGACCCTCACTAATAGCCCAAACAACTAGGGATTGCCCTCGACGTGCATCTCCTGCGGCAAATACCTTATTTACGCTTGTTTCATAATCCATTTCATTGGCCAAAACATTGCCTCTGGCATCCAGTTCTACACCTATTTCATCTATAAACCCTTTGTGTTGTGGGTGTAAAAAACCCATGGCTAAAAATGCTTTTTGGCAAGGGATAATTCGGGTGGTTCCTTCCATTTCTACAAACCTAGCTGGCTTATCAGGTGTAGAGGCTTTCCAAGCAATATCTACAAGTTCAATCCCTGTAAGTTTTCCAGCTTCTCCAACAAAACGTTTGGTAAGTACAGCCCATTCTCTATTTGCACCTTCTTCGTGTGAGCTTGATGTTTTTAAAGTCATAGGGTAGGAAGGCCAAGGCATCATTTCTGTTCTAGAAACAGGGGGCTTTGGCATAAGCTCTAACTGAGTAACAGAAGCAGCGCCTTGTCTATTGGATGTGCCAACACAATCACTTCCTGTATCACCACCGCCAATTACAATTACGTTTTGATCTGTTGTTAATATGGGTTGTCCAATAACTTCTTTATTACTTACTCTTTTGTTTTGCTGCTTTAAAAAATCCATGGCAAAATATACCCCTTCTAAATCTCTACCCGGAATATCTAAATCTCTTGGGATGGTTGATCCAGCTGCAATTACTACTGCATGGTGCTCATTTATTATTTCCTCCATTTTTATTGTAACACCAATATTGGTATTGCATGAAAAAACCACACCTTCCGCTTCTAATAATTGTATGCGTCTATCAATCACCCATTTTTCTAATTTAAAATCGGGGATACCATACCTTAAAAGTCCTCCCGGTGCATCATCTCTTTCAAACACAGTAACATGGTGTCCTGCATAATTTAATTGAGCAGCAGTAGCAAGTCCTGCAGGGCCAGATCCAATGACTGCAATTTTTTTACCCGTTCTGATATTTGGATTTTTAGGCTTCACAAATCCTTTTTCAAAAGCAATTTCTATAATATGCTTTTCAATTTCTTCGATAGCGATAGCGGGTTGATTGATGCCAAGCACACAAGCAGTCTCACAGGGTGCAGGACAAATGCGTCCAGTAAATTCAGGAAAATTATTGGTTACACTTAATAGTTCATAGGCTTCTTCCCAATTGCTATTATAAACAGCGTCGTTAAATTCTGGAATGATATTGCCTAAAGGACAACCGTTGTGACAAAAAGGAACACCGCAGTTCATGCATCTTCCAGATTGCTCATTTAGTTTTTGGTCAGAATAACGTTCTACAAATTCATTGTAGTCTTTTACTCTTTCTTGTGGCGCCCTTTTATTTGGCAGCTCTCTTGTAAATTCAATAAATCCGGTAGGCTTACCCATCTATAAAAATTTTAAATAGCTTTTTGATTGTTTTTTTCTTTTTGTAAAAGCACTGCTTTATAATCTCTTGGAAATACTTTTACAAAATGTGCTAATTGATTGTCAAAATCAGACATGATAAACTGCGCTACTTTACTTTCAGTTAAAGCAGCATGCTGCTCAATCATTTTTTGTAAGTATATTTTATCTGATGAATCTAACGGATCCAAATCCACCATTTCGGTATTGCATGTATCTGCAAAATTTCCAGCTGTATCATAAATGTAAGCGACACCGCCACTCATGCCCGCTGCAAAGTTTCTGCCCGTTTCTCCTAATATAATTGCTTTACCACCCGTCATGTATTCGCAACCATGATCACCCACACCTTCCACTACAACTTCTGCACCAGAGTTTCTAACTGCAAAACGTTCGCCTGCTTTACCTCTAATAAAGGCCTTTCCAGACGTTGCACCATAAAGTGCCACGTTTCCAACAATACTATTATGCTCTGCAACAAATGTTGCCTTCTTACTTGGATAAATAATAAGTGAAGCGCCGCTTAAGCCTTTTCCAAAATAATCGTTGGCATCGCCTTCTATTTCTAGGGTAACACCTTTTGTATTAAAGGCGCCAAAACTTTGACCCGCGGTTCCAGTAAACGTATAATGGATGGTTCCTTCGGGGAGCCCAGCAGCTTTATATTTTTTAGTGATTTCGTTGGATACAATTGTGCCCGTTGTTCTATCAATATTGGTGATAGGAAAAGACGCTTTAATTTTTGTGCCACTTGCAATGGCATCTTTTGCAGCTTCTAATAATTTCCAATCTAGTACATTTGAAAGCTCATGATCCTGCGCTTCTTGTTTGTAAAGTCCAGTAGTAGCGTCTGCAGGTTCTTTGTATAAAATACTTGATAAATCTAGTTTGCTATATTTCCAATGGGTAATATCGTCGCGCATTTCAAGTGCATCTACTTGACCCACCATTTCATCAATGGTTTTATAGCCAAGCTCTGCCATAATTTCACGGAGTTCCTGCGTAATAAATGTAAAAAAGTTGACAATATGATCTGGGTTGCCCGTAAAGCGTTTGCGTAATTCAGGATCCTGTGTTGCAACACCAACAGGGCAGGTATTTAAATGACATTTGCGCATCATAATGCAACCTTCCACAATAAGTGCAGCTGTAGCAACTCCCCATTCTTCGGCACCAAGTAGCGTAGCCACTGCAATGTCTCTACCCGTTTTCATTTGGCCATCAGCTTGTACCGTAATTCTAGAACGCAATTTATTTTTTACAAGGGTTTGATGCGTTTCTGCGAGGCCTAATTCCCAAGGGAGTCCGGTATGTTTAATTGAACTAATAGGAGAGGCACCCGTGCCACCATCATGCCCTGCAATGAGCACCACGTCTGCTTTTGCTTTAGCTACACCTGCAGCAATGGTACCTACGCCCGCTTTGGATACGAGCTTAACGTTAATACGCGCTGCGCGGTTTGCATTTTTTAAATCAAATATTAATTGAGATAAATCTTCGATAGAGTAAATGTCGTGGTGCGGTGGTGGTGAAATTAATCCAACACCAGGAGTTGCATTTCTTGTTTTACCAATCCAATCATCTACTTTATGACCAGGCAGTTGACCACCTTCACCAGGCTTTGCACCCTGTGCCATTTTAATTTGTAATTCGTCGGCTTCTGTTAAATAATAACTGTCTACACCAAATCTTGCACTGGCAACTTGCTTGATTGAAGAACGCATCGAATCGCCATTTGCAAGTGGGGTATAACGCTGTTCGTCTTCACCACCTTCGCCGGTATTACTTTTTCCGCCTAAACGGTTCATGGCAATAGCAAGTGTGGTATGCGCTTCCCAAGATATAGAACCAAAAGACATAGCACCTGTTGCAAAACGTTTGTAAATATTAGTAGCAGGTTCTACTTCATCTATTGAAATACTTGGTCTAACTTTTTTAAATTTAAATTGACTCCTGAGTGTAGCAGCTTTTTCTGATTGATCATTAATAAGCCTTGCATATTTTTTATACACTTCAAAATCATTTGACTTGGTAGCGTGTTGTAACAAGTGAATGGTTTGTGGATTAAACAAATGAAATTCACCTTTACGTTTCCACTGATATACACCGCCTACGGTAAGTCTATTAACAGAAATTTGTTTTTTAGGAAATGCAAAATAATGTTTCGCCATTATTTCTTTTGCCATTTCGTCGAGACCCATGCCTTCTATACGTGAAGTAGCACCAGTAAAATACGTGTCTACTACTTTTTTATTGAGCCCAATAATTTCAAAAATTTGTGCCCCCTGGTAAGATTGTAAAGTAGAGATACCCATTTTTGAAAAGACTTTTAAAAGTCCATCATTAACGGCTTTGATATAATTTTTTTTGAGCTTGTCAATTTCTAATGTAGTATCTAGTTTGCCAGCAATTTTCATGTCTCTAATACTCGAGAGTGCTAAGTAAGGATTAATGGCTGTTGCGCCAAAAGCAACCAGACATGCAAAATGATGCACTTCCCATATGTCGCCGGCTTCTACAATAATACCTACCTGACCACGGTACCCTTTTCTAATGAGGTGATGATGAACAGCAGCAGTAGCAAGTAAAGATGGAATTGGGGCATGATCTGAATCGATAGCCCTATCCGTTAAAATAATTACTTCAAAACCATCTTCTACAGCGTCAACAGCGTAACGGCAAAGTCTATCCAACCCTGCTTTTAATGAGCCTGGTTTATTGTCGGCTCTAAAATAAGTTTGAAGTGTTTTGGCCTGGAATATACCGGTATCAATACTTCTAATTTTTTCTAAATCGTGGTTGGTAAGTATCGGATGTTTTAATGCAACACAGTGGCAGGCCAGTGGATCTTCCGATAAAATATTTGCATTGCTACCTGCAAAGGATGCAAGTGACATCACCATACGTTCTCTAATAGGGTCGATAGGCGGGTTGGTTACCTGTGCAAATAGTTGTTTAAAATAACTACTTAAATGTTGTGGCTGATCGCTTAAAATAGCAAGTGGTGTATCGGTACCCATGGAGCCAATAGGTTCTTTGCCATCTATGGCCATGGGCGCAATAATGGTATTTAAATCTTCGGTAGAGTATCCAAATACTTTTTGGTATTTAAAAACTTGATCGGGCTCAAGGTGCGTAAACATCACACGTGGCTCGGGTAGTTCTTCTAATTTAATTTTATATTGGTTGAGCCAATCGCCATAGGGCTGCTGACTACAAATTTTTTGTTTGAGTTCATCGTCACTAATAATGCGACCCTGTTCCATGTCCACTACAAACATTTTGCCTGGTTGTAGTCGACCCTTTTCAATAACAGTAGAAGGGTCTATGGGAAGCACGCCTGTTTCAGAAGCCATAATTACACGGTCGTCATTTGTAACACAGTAGCGTGAAGGTCTGAGTCCGTTTCTGTCTAGTGTTGCACCAATAATATTACCATCGGTAAATGAAATTGAAGCAGGGCCGTCCCATGGTTCCATAAAGCAGGCATGGTATTCGTAAAATGCTTTTTTAGTTGCATCCATACTTTCGTTGCCGTCCCAAGCTTCTGGTATAAGCATCATCATTACATGTGGTAAAGATCTACCACTCATAAATAAAAGCTCAATCATGTTATCGAGGCATGCCGAGTCTGATTGTCCGGATGTTACAATGGGTAATAACATTTCCATTTCTTCTTTGGAAAAGTTAGGCGTGCTAAAACCTTTTTCACCAGCACGCAACCAGTTTAAATTTCCTTGAAGCGTGTTGATTTCACCGTTATGTGCAATGTATCTAAAGGGTTGTGCTAATTTCCAAGATGGAAAAGTGTTGGTTGCAAATCTGGAGTGCACGAGTCCAAATGCAGACACTACGCGTTTATCCGAAAGGTCAACAAAATAATCACGTACTTGTAAACTCGTTAATTGTCCTTTATAAATAATTGTTTTATAGGAAAGGGAAGCGATATAAAATCCAATCTCATCTTTTTTGATGCTATTGTTAATGGTGTGCGTTGCGTAATTTTTAAGAACAAATAATTTACGTTCAAATGCTTCTGGAGTATTTATATCATCCGGACATTTGATAAACACATGTTCTAAACCAGGTTCTACCGATAATGCCGTTTGGCCAATGCCATTTGTATTTACAGGAACTTTACGGTAGGTAATAATTTCGAGCCCTAATTTTTCGGCAGCTCTGTCAAATATTGCTCGGCATTCTTCTTTTAAAGCAGGATCTTTTGGGAAAAATAAAACACCAACAGCATACTTGCCAAAATTGGGTAGATGCGCACCAAGTTTAATACATTCATCAAAGAAAAATTCATGTGGAATTTGAATCATGAGACCAGCGCCATCACCTGTATTTTTTTCGAAACCAGAAGCGCCACGGTGCTCCATGTTTTCTAATACCGTTAGTGCATCAGAAATATTTTGATGCGACTTGATGCCTTTGATGTTTGCAACAAAACCAATGCCGCATGCATCATGTTCAAAAGCGGGATCATACAACCCCTTGTTGTTTTTAGAAACAAGCATGTGAAACCCAATTAAAGTTCAGGAATAAAAAAATGTATGGCAGGCAATCGTATCCGTAAAATAATAAATATTTAACGAAATCTACAATGAGATATTAACATTCGTAACATGAATAAACAAACAAACGATAGTTTATTTGTTTAAGATGCAGTCGCAACAAAATAATGTGCAGGAAAATTAAAATCTAAAGTGTCAATAATAGATGTGGGAAAAATTCCATAGACAGTGCTACCAGTGCCTGTCATAGAAGCGTACACAGCACCTTTTTGGTACAGTGTTTCTTTGATGTTTGCTAATTCAGGAAAGGAATTAAAAATAGGTTCTTCAAAATCATTGATGAGATTATCTTTCCAAGTAGACACGGATTCACAAATAATAACTTCCAAATTACTATCCGGAACTTTAGGTGTTATAAGAGAGAAGGCAAGTTTAGTTGAAATGGCAATACCCGGATTTACAATTATAATAGTGTAACCATCAAGGTTTACGTTTATTGGTTTCAAAATTTCTCCTCTGCTAGTAGCGTATGCAGGGCTATTTAAAATAAAATATGGACAATCACTACCCAGCGTTAATGCATACTGCATGAGTTTGTATTCTGGTATTTGTAAATCAAATAGCTGGTTGAGTACTACAAGTGTAAATGCTCCATCCGAAGATCCCCCTCCAAGTCCAGCACCCATCGGAATCTGTTTATGCAAATGCATTTTTATATTTGGGATAGTAGGGTAGTCTTTTTTTAATAACTCGTATGCTTTAAAACATAAATTATCGGAAGGGTCGCCATTAATGGCTAATCCAGAACTTGTAAATGTAATGGGCGCTGCATTTGCATCTGGTTCAATAATAATTTCAAGTGCATCTTTAATAGAAATGGGAAAAAATACCGTTTCTAATGCATGAAATCCATCCGCTCTTTTTTGGGTAATACGTAATCCTAGATTGATTTTGCAGGAAGGAAAACAAATCATTTGGTTTTCCTTTTATTGATTTCGTCGCGAATGGCAATAGCCCTAATATAATCTTCACTTTCTAGCACTTCTTGTAAAAGTTGTTCGAGGGCAATGAGGTCTAATTTGGTAATGTCATCATGATCCTCAAGAGGCTGTTCCACGCCAACGGCTTCTATTTTTTGTTTGCTTACGCCACCTTCATCCATTAAAATGCCCGCGTTTTCTAAAATATGTTCGTAGGTATAAATAGGACATCCAAAACGAACGGCTAATGCAAGGGCATCAGAAGTACGGGAATCAATTTCGATGGTATCATGGTCTGTAAAGCAAACCAATTTGGCATAAAAAATCCCTTCTTGTAAATCGTTGATAATAATTTCTTGCAGTTCTACATGAAAGGCCGTCATGAAATTTTTAAGTAAATCGTGGGTGAGGGGTCTGCTTGGGTGCATGTCCTCTAGCGCAACAGCAATAGCCTGCGCTTCAAATCCTCCAATGACAATAGGAAGTCTACGCGCACCACCACCTGCTTCACCTAATACAACCGCATAAGAATGAGATTGGGTAATGCTATGGGAAAGGGCAACTATTTCGAGTTCTATTTTTTTCATAGACAACACGAAATTAATTCAAAAAATATAGAATTCAACAGAAGGGCGCTAAAAACTAAGCCGAAGCTTTCATTTTTTTAATCGCATCAGTTAATTTAGGCAATACTTCAAAGGCGTCACCTACAATACCATAGTCGGCAGCTTTAAAAAACGGCGCTTCTGGATCTTTATTAATCACTACAATGGTTTTACTTCTGTTTACGCCAGCAAGGTGCTGGATGGCGCCAGAAATACCAATGGCAATGTATAAATTAGGAGCAACTTGAACACCTGTTTGCCCCACGTGCTCGTGGTGTGGACGCCAATGTGCGTCACCAACGGGTCTAGAACAAGCTGTTGCAGCGCCAAGCTCTTTAGCGAGGTCAAGTAAAATTCCCCAGTTTTCGGGGCCTTTTAATCCACGTCCGCCACTTACAACAATGTCGGCTTCCGTTAAAGAAATTTCACCACTTGTTTTATGAACCGCTGTAATTTTTACATGGCCAGCTGTTACAGCAATGTCTAATGCAGTAGTGGTAGCTGCTGCTGCAGCGCCACCCACAACTTTATAGCTATTAGGACTTATCGCAATTATTTTAACTGCTGTTTGTATCGAAACATTGGCAAATGCTTTTCCAGAAAACACAGATTTTTTTACAACAAAACCAGCGCTTGTATTGGGTAATGCAATAGCACCTGTTACAAGACCTGCTTTTAATAATGCAGATACACCGGCGCACAATGCTTTACCTGTTTGGTTATGTGAGAAAATAATAGTGGTAGCGCCAACTTTTGTTGCTGCAGCTGCAATTGTTTTTACAAATACTTGTGCATCAAAATGAGCGAGTGCGGCATCATTAATTTGATATACATTTTTTAATTCGTAAGCACCAAGTGTTGCAAGGTCGTCGTTAACAGAACCTAATAAAAGGCCATGCACTTCGGTGCCTAATTGTTTTGCAAGCGCCGCGCCATAAGACACCGCTTCTAGCGTACTTTTTTTAATTTGTTTGTCTTGATGATCTATATATACGAGTACCATAATTTAAAATTGATAGGGGTTAAATAGCTTTTGCTTCTTCATGTAACAAACGAACAAGTTCTTCTACATTGTCTGGGCTAATTAGTTTTACACCTGCTTTTGGAGCCGGAAGTTCAAAACTTTCGATACTTGTTAAAGCCTCTACTGCAGCGGGTTCTACTACTTTAAGTGGTTTAGTACGCGCGGCCATAATACCTCTCATATTTGGAATGCGTTGTTCTGCAACTCCTTTTTGACAACTCACAACAACGGGGTTGTTAACGGTTACTACTTCTTCACCACCTTCAATTTCACGAGTAATCGTAGAAGTATTTCCTTCGATATTAAAAGATGTAGCAAGTGGGATATAAGGCGCATCAATTAATGCTGCAAGCATACCACCAATAGAAGCACCATTATAATCGATGGTCTCTTTTCCGGTAAAAATTAAATCATATTTTTCGGTGCCCGCTACTGCTGCAATTTGAGCTGCAATAGAGAAGCTATCTGCACTATCTGTATTGATACGAATGGCTTCATCGCCACCAAGTGCAAGTGCTTTTCTGATAATTGGTTCTGCGTCTGCACCACCCACGGTTATTAAATGAATAATAGTAGCAGGGTCTTTTTCTTTTAACTCAATGGCACGTACAAGTGCATACCACTCATCGTATGGATTAATGATCCATTGAACGCCTGATTCATCAAATTTTTTCGCACCATCTGTAAATGCAATTTTTGCAGTGGTGTCCGGTGTTTTACTGATACAAACTAGAATTTTCATAAGCACTTTTTAAACCTGGTTATTACATAGTTGTTTATGCAACTATTTGCAAATATAGGTATCATTTTAATTACAAAGTTCGGCTATCTTTGGTTTATGGATCGGATAGAAAAATTGTTAAATTTTTTAGCTAGCCAGCCTTCAGATAACTTTTTGAGGCATGCTCTTGCGCTCGAGTACATTAAAGCAGGAAATGATGCAGAAGCTAGGGCTTTATTTACGGCGATTGTAACCGAAACGCCTAGTTATGTAGGTACATACTACCATTTGGCCAAACTACTTGAAAAAATGGGAGAGCAAGCAGAAGCCATTACCTGGTATGAAAAAGGATTGGAAGCCTGCAAAATAGCAGGGGACAAGCATGCATATTCCGAATTACAGGCTGCCTACGAAGACTTAATTTATTAAGTCGGGTTTATTAACTACCTCTAGAACCACCAGTTTTAATTGGTTTTTTGCCTACCGTTACCGCTTTGGTACCTGGTTTTGCAATAAATTTTGATCCTTGTGCTTTGTTTGCCTGGTTTTTAGTTCCTGGTTTGCCTGCTTTAGAATTATTTACGGGTAAAGCCATTTTAAAAATATTTATCTCCAAATATACGAATTACCGGTAGCTAATAGATGAATGGCTTAATTTTATTCTATGTTTTTATTAGAGGTTTGTGGTGTTGCTAAAAATCATGCTGGCGGTTCATATGCCAGTACCATTTCATTTGAAATACCCAAGGGGCAAAAATTAGCTATTGCTGGAGAAACAGGGTCAGGCAAAACAACACTTTTAAAAATGATGGCTGGGTTAATGGAACCTAGCACCGGATCCGTACATTTTAATGGTACGCGTATTTTAATGCCCAGTGAGCAACTCATTCCGGGTCATCCCAAAATTGCTTTTTTATCGCAACATTTTGAACTGCGTAACAATTATAGGGTAGAAGAGCTACTTGACATGGCCAGAAAAATTCCTGCTGCAAGGGCCAATCATATTTATCAAATTTGTAGAATCGAGCATTTGCTTGCTCGTAAAACCAATCAAATTTCTGGCGGAGAAAAGCAGCGGATTGTACTAGCGCAACTGTTAACTACAGAGCCCTCTTTATTATTGCTAGACGAACCGTTTTCGAACCTTGATAAAATTCACAAACAAATCATGCAAGATGTGATCGCAGATATTGCTACACATTTTGATACTACTTGTGTTTTAGTTTCGCACGACGCAGCAGATTTATTACCCTGGGCCAACCGAATGCTTCTCATTAAAGAAGGCGCTGTTATCAGAGATGATGCACCTGCAACTATTTTTTATGCACCACAAAACGAGTATGAAGCAAAACTTTTAGGTGCTTGTAATTGCATCCCTGTTTCTATGTTCTCGCGTATTCAGCAGTTAATTACAGATGCAAATACGGATCAGCAGTTATATATTAGACCTTCCCAGCTTTTACTTGAAAAGCCTACTGGTAAAGGATTGCAGGGAATTGTTACGGGTGTATTATTTATGGGAAGCCATTATATGGTGCATTTGCAAATAGATGGCTTAGTATTAGAGGTTTCGGCGTTTGAGCCTGGTATTACATTGGGTGAAACCTATAGCGTTCGCTTACGCGACAATGCGCAGTATCACTTATTATAAAGTAAGCCTGTTGGATAACTCAATATTTATTTTTTCAAATAAATGACCTGGTTTAAAATTTCGCCAGTTGTCTATTTCCATGAGCTCGATATAGTAGTGCAGTTTTTTTTGTCTGAAATCTTGTTGGGTTTGCTGCGGCATATTAAGTGCCACAATCCATCCGTTTTCTTCAGATACATCGTCGTACCACTCCTGGTAATATTCTTTATCGCTGCTATGAAAATTTAGTACGTTTTCGCAAATCAAAATAAATTTACAGATGCCTTTTTTAGATAAATGATCAATGATTTCTCTTTTGAGTTCCATGATATCATTTTCTATGGCGTCATTCCATTCGCCTAAAAGTTCAATGATAGCATACTGTTCATCGTAATCGGTAAAAAGTATTTTTAAATAAAGTGTGCGGCTTCCAAAATCATCCCACTGTGGATGAATGAAATAATTGTACACCACTTGTGTAAATTCAAATTCGGAGTAGGTGCGACCGTAAAAAGGAGATTTTGGATCTTCTTCGGCAGTATATAAATGTCTCCAATTAAAAAACGGCTCAATCTGGTGCATACTAAAAATTAAGCGCCTAAATAAGCGTCAGTTGCTTTTTTTACAGAACCATGTTGGAGTAATAAAGCCTTGGCAGCTTCGTAATTGTCGCTATTAATTTGCTTCATAAGCATGTGCACACCTCTGTCAACTAATTTTTCGTTAGTGAGTTGCATGTTCACCATCTTGTTGTCTTCTACACGGCCAAGCCCAATCATAACAGTCGTAGAAATCATATTAAGCACCAGTTTTTGCGCCGTACCGCTTTTCATTCTAGTACTACCGGTTACAAACTCGGGGCCAACCACAACTTCTATAGGGAACTTTGCTGCAGCAGATAATGGTGCACCCGGATTGCAAGAAATGCTTGCCGTAGTGATGCCATGTTCATTACACTTTTCAAGCGCACTAATTACATATGGGGTAGTACCACTGGCAGCAAGGCCTATTACAACATCATTTTCATTTATGTTATGCGCTTGTAAATCAAGCCAGCCCTGATTAGGGTTGTCTTCTGCATTTTCTACTGCATTTGTAATGGCATGGCTTCCGCCTGCAATAATTCCAATAACCAGTCCGTAGGGCACACCGTAAGTAGGTGGACATTCGCTAGCATCTACAATGCCTAAACGACCGCTCGTGCCTGCGCCAATATAAAATAAACGTCCGCCGCCTAACATTTTTTCGATAGCAACACTTACTACTTTTTCAATGTCATTGATAGCGGCAGCAACAGCATCCGGTACTGTTTTGTCTTCTTTATTGATACTGGTTAGTACTTCAAGTACAGACATGTCATGTAAATGTCTATAATTGGAATCCTGTTCTGTAATTCTTGTAAATGCAGCCATGAATAATTATTTGTGGTAGGTAATTAAACCTTCCATTGGGGCTTTTAAAACTTTTCCTAAATCTAATTCGTAGGTATTACACAAGTCTTTTAAAACATCTTTAAAACCAAATGCAACACTACCTACAAAGTTGATGGGTAGTTTCCAGCTCTCTTTAAATTTATAAAGGTGGGTGAAAAAGAAATCGTTTAAACCATCTTCAATGATATTTTCAATCATGTAATGGCCTCTGTTTTCACTTAAGAATATAGCATAACTAGCAAGGTATCTATTGGCTAGTGGTTGCTTGTAAACATTATTTAAAATATCGTCTTTACTGGTATTAAAGCGCTTATTAAAGCGTGCCATGAGTTCCTCATCAAATGTTTGGTACAAATAATACTGAACCACTTTTTTTCCAAGGTAAGCGCCACTTCCTTCATCCCCTAAAACATAACCAAGACCTGGACTATTTTTAGCAATTTTTTTGCCATTGTAATATCCTGCGTTAGCACCCGTTCCTAAAATACAAGCAATCCCTTTTTGCTTACCACATAAAGCCCTAGCAGCTGCATCTAAATCGTTGTTGATTTCGATATTGGCTTTGCCAAATAAGCTTTTTAAAACCGTATTAATAACTTTGGCATTGGCTGGATTAGCAAGGCCTGTGCCATAAAAGAATATGTATTTAGGCGGAAAGTTTTTGATTTTGGGTAATAAGTGTTGCTCAAGTAGCGCTTTAATTTGAGCAGCAGTTAAAAAATAGGGGCTAAGGCCATCTGTAATAATGGTCTTTTTTTTCTTGCCATCCACAAGCAAGCACCACTCACATTTGGTAGCACCACTGTCTGCAATTAAGGTTACCCGCATCTTTTATAATTTAGAAATGATACTACGAAGTACGAAAATATCTGCGACAAAACAACCTTTATATGGTTAATATTTAAGGTTTTAGGTCAATTTTATCCGTTTAAATAGGATATTTGTAAGGACTCCTAAATTAATTGAATCCATGAATGAGCAAAAAAAGAAAATAAGTATCTGGTTACCCATTTTATTATCGGTTGTAATGATTGTTGGTATGACCATTGGTTACCAGTTACGTGACAATACCGCTGGAGGTAAATTTTTAGGTTTTTCTGGACGTAGTTCGGTACAGGAACTTGTGTCACTCATCAACAATAAATATGTAGATCCGGTAGCTTCGGATAGTATTAATAAACTGGTTGCAGATGCATTACTCTCACATTTAGATCCACACTCGGCGTATATACCTGCTAGTGATTTAGAAGCCTTTAATGATGATATTGCTGGCAGTTTTATGGGTATTGGTATTGAGTTTCAAATGATGAATGATACCGTAAATGTCATGAATGTTTTTAAAGAGGGGCCTTCATTTAAAGCGGGTTTACAAGTTGGGGATCAGCTTTTAAAAGCCAACGACTCTATAACACTTTATGGCAAAAATATAAATGCCGATTGGGTTCGTTCAAAAATTAGAGGGGCGGAGGGTAGTACTGTAAAACTGACTGTGCTTCGTAATAATAAACAACTCCAATTAAATGTTACAAGAGGTATTATCCCTGTTTCGCCTATCGACGCAGCTTACATGATACAACCTACTACTGGTTATATTAAAATTGATAAGTTTTCTGAAAGAACCTATGAGACTTTTATGGCTTCTCTAGAAAAATTACAAAAAGCGGGTATGAAATCGTTGGTGCTTGATTTGCGTGGCAACGGCGGTGGACTTTTACAAGAAGCGGTTGATATAGCAGATGAATTTTTGAGTGATAATAAATTAATTGTGTACACCGAAGGTGCCAATAGTAAGCGATACGATTTTGTTTGTAAAAGACCTGGTTTATTTGAGACTGGAAAAATAACGGTACTCATTGATGAAAGTTCTGCTTCTGCAAGTGAAGTGCTTGCAGGTGCATTACAAGACTGGGATAGGGCTACTATTATTGGTAGACGCTCTTTTGGTAAGGGCCTTGTGCAGCAGCAGTATGGCTTAACCGATGGAAGCGCCGTGCGTTTAACCATTGCTAGGTATTACACGCCACTAGGAAGAAATATTCAAAAAACTTATGCAGTAGGTAAAGAAAAATACGAGCAGGAACTTATGGACCGTTTTCATAGTGGCCTATTAGATAAACCTGATTCAAGTAATTTAAAAGGAAAGAAATATAAGACACCTGCAGGTCATATTTTATACGGCGGGGGTGGTATTACGCCAGATATTATTGTGCCCCTTGCGGCTAGTTTACAAGACACTTTAATTATGGAACTTTATTTGTCTAATACGCTAACCAATTTTGTTTACGAACTATATAAAAACAATCGCAATTATTTTAATAGCTTTAAAACACCTACAGACCTAGACAAAGGTTTTATGCCAGGGGCTCCTGAGTGGAATGCTTTTGTAGCAGCAGCTGCTAAAGATGATATTGTGGCAAATAAAGTATCTGCATCAGGCAAAGCCTATTTACTACAAACCATTAAGGTGTTAATGGCGCGTCAAATGTTTAGAACCGAAGGTTATTATCAAATACTCAATAGCACAGATTCTACTGTTGCAAAAGCACTACAGCAATTAAAATAACTGACATGAAAAAACTAATAGTAACCATTGCCTCTTTTTGTATGCTACAACAAATGAAAGCTCAAGACACAAAAATCATTGCACATAGAGGTGCTTGGAAAGAATTTAACTTACCAGAAAATTCAATTGCAGCGCTTCAAAAGGCAATTGAAATAAAAGCCTTTGGAAGTGAATTTGACGTTCGTCGTACCCTCGATGGTAAATTAGTAGTAAATCATGACCCTACACATTTTGGGGACACCATCGAGTTAAAAACCTATGCTGCACTAAACGCAAAAAAATTAAGCAATGGTGAAGATTTACCGCTGCTACAAGATTATTTTAAAAAGGGTACGGCTTCCAATCATCACACACTCTTAATTTGTGAAATTAAGGCAGCTTTATTAAGTAATACTACCAGCCAGCTAACAGCATCAGAAACCTTAGAGCTTGCTAAGCAATTAGGCATTGAAGACAAAATTATTTACATCAGTTTTGATTTTGAAGTGCTTCAAACCATTAAAACGTTAAGACCAAATGCTACCGTTTTGTATTTAGAAAACAACAAGACGCTAGAACAAATAATTGCTGCTAAATTTAATGGGATCAATTTTAACTATGCGCAGTTTTTAGGTAATCCTTCTATTGCGGCGAATGCTAAAAAGCAACACTTGATGCTAGGTAGTTGGACGGTAAACAAGGATGAAGATTTTAATCATTTACTAGAGCAAGGGATACAATATATTACTACCAATTTTCCTGAACGTTATTTGATGCAGCTGGATCATAAACATTAATCAAAAAGATCTTACGTTTCATTATTTACTAGACATTAAAAAAGCCCTCCGAAATTTCGGAGGGCTTTTTAGTATAATCTAACTAGAATACTAGAAGTTAGAAGCTACGCCAGTATCCCACCATAAGCGTGTTGCAATATCATCTTTTGCACCAGCACCCATTTTAGAAACCGCATCAGCTACACCAGCAGCGTTACCAGTTCTTTCGCCATTTAGGAAAGGCCATCTTTTAATGAACTGACCAGTTGGGATTGTGCCCCACTCTGGACCTGAATCATTTTTAGCAGCAGAAGGAATTTTAGGATATCCTGTTCTTCTGTGGTCTACCCAAGCTTCCAAAGTATTGGTAAATGTTGCAAGGTATTTTTGAGTAATGATTTTTTCAAGCTTTAATTCTCTGTCATCAGCATCGTTCCAAGCAACTGTGATAGTTGAAGGAGCTGTGAAGTTGTTACGAGAATCAATTGGATCAACATAGTTGATAGGTTTGCTTGTAGCATCTGCTAAATAAGTATCAACGCCACCAGCTCCCCAGTCAGCAAATGATAATTTAACACCATTCTCGTAGTGTGTTTTAGCATCACCAGCACCTGTCCAACCTCTTAATGCAGCTTCTGCTCTTAAGAATGCAACTTCAGAAGCAGTAAAGTGTCTTCTTGTTTGAACACCGTTAAAGTCTGTAGAAACTTTAGAGAAAGTTACACGTTGGATTTTAGCATCGATATAAGCACCATTTCTGATTCCTTTGTAAGGAGAGGTAGGATGGTCTGCATATAAACTTGCGTTATCGGCAGGTGAGAAGTATTTAGAAATTCTACCATCTTTTAAACCAACCATAAATGATTCGATTGGGCCACCCATACGAGCGTCATCCCACTGGAAGCAAATCATACCTACAGGCATAATGTTACCAAGTAATGAGATGTTAAAGTTTTCTGCGTTTGTAGAGATTAAACCAGCAGCATCAGCTAATGCTTTTTCACCTTGTGATTTAGCAAGGGTAGGGTTAACCTTAGAAATACGAATCGCAAGTCTTAAACGAAGTGAGTTAACCACTTTTTGCCAAGCAGGAATACTTCCTTTAAAGCTAGGGTCAAATTTTGCAAAACCAGCATAGGCTTTGTTTGCGTTAAACTCTGTTTGAATGGTATCCAATTGCGCAAAAAACGTGTTGTATAAATCAGATTCTTTATCGTATAACACAGTAGCTGCTGTTGAACCGTAATTAGAATAAATTACTGGACCATAAATAGCAGATGTTCTTGACATTGATAAGATTCTGATCAATTTTGCCCATGTAGCAAATAATGGTAAACCATTTTCTTGTGCTAAACGGATAACTTGTCTTGAAGGAGACATTACGTTGTTGTATTGACGATTCCAGTAGTTGTTCCAACGTACATAATATGTAGTGTTGTTGACATTACTTGTAAATGGAGTAGGCGTGTTCATATAACCCATCCATGAATCGTAACAAAGATCTTCTTCAATTTGACTACCCTGATTACCATGCAGCTCGTACAACATACCTGCAAAAGGCGAACCTACCAGGTTGAAGTCTTGCTTAAGCATCTCATCAGAAATTTGATTGGGATCCTGATTGGTTTTTTGGAAATCTTTAGTACAAGATCCAAAAGCAATTAGGATGATTGATGCAATAAATAATTGTTTCATACTAAATTGTATTTAAAAAATTTTTAGAAAGTAAACTTAACGTTAACACCATAAGATCTTGTAGCAGGTAAGCCAAATACGTCGTTAGACTGCATACCGTTACCAGTACTCATAGCTTGTTCTGGATCAAATGGAGCTTCTTTAAATAAGAAGAATAAGTTACGACCCACTAATGAGAAGTTAGCTTCTTTGATTAATGAATTTGCCTTATTAGATTTTAAGTTGTAACCTAAAACTAATTGACCTACTCTCACGTTTGTTCTAGAGAATAAGTATGGTTCCATAATACCATTTCTGTCACCAACTGCAGAGAAAAATACAGCAGGATCAATAGTAGATACTGGGTTACCGTTTTGAACAGCGTTAATTGGCATACCACCTTTATCTCTGTAATCAGCAGTTCTTTGACTCGCACCATACGAATCTAAGAAAGCTTCTGTTTTAGAGAAAGCAACACCACCAAATTTACCTTGTACTAATACAGAAGCAAACCAGTTGTTGTATGTGAAGTTGTTGTTCCAACCTAATAAGAAATCAGGGTTAACGTTACCTACTTTTTCTTGTAATGCACCTCTTGTTGGAGCACCAGTAGTTGGATTTAAAATGATACGGCCTGAAGCGTCTCTAGCAAATTTGTGGATCCATAAATCGTTGAATGAACCACCAGCTCTGATTACTGAAGCAAAACCTTCGTCATTTCCACCAACTTGGTAGTTAGGGTTAGAAGCGATTAACTCAACAATTTTGTTGGTGTTACGAGAAACGTTTACAGATGATTTCCAAGAGAAGTTACTTGTACTTACAACTTGTGCATCTACAGTAAATTCAAAACCTTGGTTTTCAATTCTACCAGCGTTTACAAAGTAAGAAGTAAATCCTGAACCTGAAGGAGCTGCAAGAGATAAGAACTGATTGGTACTAACATCTTTGTAGATAGTGAAGTCTAGACCAATTTTGTTTTTAAACATTTTCATTTCTAAACCAAATTCAGTACCCTCAATAATTTCAGGCTTTAAGTTGGTGAAAGGAACCTGTGTGTTTCTTCCAATACCACCGATACCTGTAGGGCCACCAGCAGCATTGATTCTGTTCCATGGGTTAACTACGTTAAATGGAACTTCATTACCAGTTTGAGAATAAGAACCTCTTACTTTCATGAAAGAGATAGCTTCTGGTAAATCAACCATTTGGCTAACGATACCAGACAAACCAAATGCAGGATATAGGTAAGATTGGTTACCAGTAAGAGCAAGGGTAGAAGCCCAGTCATTACGAGCAGAAACATCCACAAATAACATGTCTTTGTAACCAAATTGTAAATTCGCAAAAGCACCTTGTTTGATGGTTCTGTTAATAGTTTGGTTAAATACAATATTGTAAGGCATGTTTGCAAACGTAAAGAAGTTAGGGTACATCAAAGCGATTGTACCGTTACCAACGTTCATACCATTATTAAATGTATTTTTTTGGTAGCTCGCACCTGCTAATGCAGTTAGAGAGTAGTCTCCAAAAGTATTGTTGTACGTAAAGATACCGTCGGCGTATAAAGCCTGGTCATTGTATTTGGTATAAGACCAAGTACCATTAGGGCTCACACTTACAGAGTTTCCGCCTGCTGCCCAACGGTTATCACGTAACATGTTGTTGTAATCAATGTTTCCTCTAGTTTCAAACTTTAGGTTTTTAGCAATGTCGTAAGAAAGTTTCACGTTTGCGATAACACGGTGAGAAGTTTGAAGTTTAGAGTTTTGATTGATTTCCCAATAAGGGTTGTTTTGTTTTTCTTCGGTAGAGTACCAACTCATTCTGTTGATATTTCTTGCTGCATCAAAAATTTGATAATTTGTTTTGTATGCATTGAAATCTCTTTCACGCGCAAATAAATATAAACCAGTTAATGGGTTGTTGTAGTAACCTGCACCTGGACGGTTTTTGGTTTCTTCGTAAGCAAAAATCACGTTAGAGCTAACCGTTACTTTATTATTAAATAATTTAGTAGATTGGTTTAATGTGATGTTGTGCTTATTGTAAGTGTTTGTTGGCATGATACCTCTAACACTCATATTTGCATAAGAGAAGAAAGCAGTTGTTTTATCATTACCACCACTCACAGAAATTGAGTTAGTAACGTTTACGCCTCTTTGAAAAAATTCATTAACGTAATTGTTTTGGTAGTAGTTTGATTTTGTTTTAGACCAGTTGTAATCTGAGCCATTAACAGCACCGTAAGAAAATTGTAAATCAGGTAATTCAGATACTTGATCAACAATTGTGCTATGGTTAAAATCTACTTGAGTTTTACCAGCCTTGCCTTTTTTAGTAGTAATAACGATTACACCGTTTGCACCTTGGCTACCATAAAGGATAGAAGCGTTAGCACCTCTTAAAACGTTTACGCTTTCAATGTCGGCAGGGTTGATAGAAGATAGACCATCACCACCATCGGTACCACCGTATGAACCAGGCTGACCGCCTTTGTTGTTTACCATTGGGATACCATCAATTACGTATAACGCTTCTGATGTTCCGATAAGTGATTTAGCACCTCTTAATACTGCTTTGGTAGAACCACCAGCACCTGAGCTACTAATTTTGATGTCAAGACCAGCCGCTTTACCACTTAAGGCGTCCATAAAGTTGAAGTTTGCAGCTTTTCTTAGTTCGTCACCACTTACTTGTTGAGAAGCGTAGCCTAAAGCTTTTTTGTCACGCTTGATACCAAGTGCAGTAACTACTACATCACCTAAGTCAGAAGATGCAGTTGCTAAAGAAACTGAAACATTACTTTGTGAACCAGAGACTGAAACCTCTTTGGTTGCAAAGCCTAGAGATGAAACCTCTAATGTTACATTACCCGATGGCGCACTAATGCTAAATGTACCATCAGACTTAGTTGAAGTTGCAGTACTGCTACCCTTGATTTTAACGGTAGCCGAAGCAACTGCTTTGTTGTCTGGACCTGTTACGGTTCCAGAAACTTGTCGTGTTTGTGCGAATGTCGCTGACATCATGCACAGCACAGAACAAAAAATTAAAAGCAAACTTTTCATAAGATTTTGTTTGGTCTGTTTAATAATGAATTAATAAGTGAATTTGGGCAAGCAAATTCGATATAATGTTACTAAATGTTGATAAAATCGCCAAAATTTTCAGCGAATTTGCGTGTAAATACACCGAAATATGTTAAAATAGAGTGTTTTGGGGATAAGATAATGTCAGTTTGTGGATAACATATAACAATTATCTGTTAAGTATAATTCCTATTTCTTTCATCAGTAAAAAAATCCCGGGACGCATCATTTCTACATGGTTTAATCCTTCTGCAGAAGTCTTCTTTTTTAACTAAATTCGTGACCCAGAATAAGCAGCAATGAATAAAGTGTTACAAGGTTTAGCAGATACCCTGCAGGGGGAGTTGTTTTTTGACAATACCATGCGCACGCTTTATGCTACAGACGCTTCTAGTTACCGTGAGATGCCGCTTGCCGTGGCTATCCCTAAAACAAAGGCAGATATTGCTCGTTTAATTTCATTTGCTGCTGCAAACAACACTTCACTAATTCCCCGAACGGCAGGAACATCACTAGCTGGACAGGTGGTTGGAAATGGAATTGTGGTTGATGTTTCGAAAAATTTTACAAAAATTATTGAGCTCAATACTAAGGAAGGATGGGTAAGGGTAGAGCCTGGTGTTATTAGAGATGAACTCAATTTGTTTTTAAAACCACATGGTTTATTTTTTGGCCCGGAAACCTCTACTGCCAACAGGGCTATGATAGGTGGGATGGTAGGAAATAATTCTTGCGGATCCAATTCTGTTATTTATAAAAGCACACGGGAGCATTTATTAGAAGTCACTGCTTTTTTAAGTGATGGATCTGAAGTTGTTTTTAATACTATTAGCAATGACGATTTTCATGCAAAATGTGAGTTAGATAGTTTAGAAGGAAAATTATATAAGTCGCTAAGATCAATGCTTAGCAATTACGATAACCAACAAGAAATTCGAAAAGAATTTCCTAAAAAATCAATTGTAAGACGCAATACTGGCTATGCAATTGATATACTTGTGGATGCAAGCCCTTTTACTGCGGGCGGCCCTGCTTTTAACTTTTGTAATTTAATAGCAGGTTCCGAAGGAACACTTGCTTTTATTACCGAAATTAAACTACAAGTGGTTCCGGCGCCTGCCAAAGAAACAGGACTTTTATGTGTGCATTTTAATACCATCGATGAGTCGTTACACGCTAATTTAATTGGTCTTAAATATAACCCTAGCGCCAGTGAATTAATTGATCATTACATCTTAGAATGTACCAAAGAAAACAAGGAGCAAAGTAAAAACCGTTTTTTTGTTGAGGGTGATCCGGGTGCAATTTTGGTAATCGAATTTGTTAGAGAAACCAGAGAGGAAATTTTAGCCTTAACAAATGCAGTTGAAGCCGATATGCGCGCTGCAGACCTTGGGTATCATTTTCCTGTTTTATTTGGTGCCGATACCAAAAAAATATGGACACTTCGTAAAGCAGGTCTTGGACTTTTAAGCAATTTACCTGGCGACGAAAAAGCAGTACCCGTTATTGAGGACACTGCAGTGGATGTAAACGATTTACCCGCTTATATAAGAGACTTTAATGAGTTATTAAAAAAGCATGGCTTGTACTCGGTGCATTACGCCCATGCAGGTTCTGGTGAAATACATTTAAGACCCATTATTAATTTAAAAACAGTAGAGGGCAATCAACTATTTAGAACCATTGCAGAAGAAGTGGCAACACTGGTAAAAAAATACGATGGCTCGTTAAGTGGTGAGCACGGTGATGGACGTTTGCGTGGTGAGTTTATCAAGCAAATGGTGGGTGAAAAAAATTACAAATTACTTAAAGAGGTTAAATATACTTGGGATCCAAATGGGATTTTTAACCCTAACAAAATTGTGGATACGCCATCCATGAATAGTATGCTCAGATATGAGCCCGGACAAAGCACACCAGCATTTGAAACCATTTTTAGATTCCACAAACAAGATATTTTACAACACGCCGAGCAGTGCAATGGATCAGGTGATTGTAGAAAAACGCATTTGTCGGGAGGTACCATGTGTCCTTCATATATGGCAACGCGCAACGAAAAAGATACGACTAGAGCAAGGGCTAATATTTTACGTGAATTTTTAACGCATTCAACACAGCAAAACCGCTTTAACCATAAAGAAATTTATGATGTTATGAGCCTATGCTTGAGTTGCAAAGCTTGTAAAAGTGAATGTCCTTCCAATGTGGACATGGCTAAATTAAAGGCAGAGTTTTTACAACATTATTATGACGCCAATGGTGTGCCGTTTAGGTCTACACTTATTGCCAATTTTACGGCTTCTGCTAAACTGGGTTCGATCGCACCAGGCTTGTATAATTTTGTAATGCAAAATAAATTGCTTGGTGGAATTATTAAAAGAGCGGTAGGCTTTGCGGTGGAGCGTTCTATGCCCGCAATATCTAAGCAAACACTAATGGCATGGTACCGCAAAAACTATGTGGCACCGCAGCATCCAGTAAAGCGTGTGTATTTATTTTGCGACGAGTTTACAAATTACAACGACGCACATATTGGCATTAAAGCTGTGCAATTATTAACTGCATTAGGTTATGATGTGGTGATACCGGTTCATGAAGAGAGTGGGCGAACATGGTTATCGAAGGGGCTTGTTAGAAAGGCGAAAGTTATTGCCAATAAAAATATAGAATTGTTAAGTGCAGTAGTTTCTGATAAGAGCCCTTTAATTGGTATTGAGCCCTCTGCTATTTTAACTTTTAGAGATGAATATCCTGATTTAGCTAGCGATAAAAACTTACTTGCTGCTGAAAGTTTAGCACGCAATAGTTTTTATATCGATGAATTTATTGCTAAAGAAATACAAGCCGGAAATATTACAAAAGAAGTGTTTACTACAAATGCTAAAACCATTGTATTACACGGACATTGTCAGCAAAAAGCAGTTGGTTCACTTGCGGATTCTGTTACTGCATTATCACTTCCAGCTAATTACACAGTACAAACCATACCTTCTGGCTGTTGTGGTATGGCAGGATCCTTTGGTTATGAGAAGGAACATTATGATGTTTCTATGAAAATAGGAGAGTTGGTGCTATTCCCAAGTGTTCGAAAAAATGCATCAAGCTGCACAGTAGCTGCTCCTGGAACTAGTTGCAGGCATCAAATTAAGGATGGAACGGGTGAAAAAGCCCTTCATCCTGTCGAAATCTTACTTGAGGCGCTTTTGTAATTCCCCTAAATCATTGTAAATAAATACTTATCCAATTTATTTGGTAGCTATTGAATTTTATATGAACTTTGTAATTCAAAGTACTTTTAAATATTTATTATGAGTCAAGAAAAAGAACATTTACAGGCCATTCAGGATATTAAAACAATGATGGAACGGTCTACTAAGTTTTCATCTATTAGTGGTAAAGCTGGAATAGTAGTTGGTATGCTAGCTGTTATTGTATTTGCTGCCATCAAGTGGTTTGATGTAACCACTGTTGCATCCTTGTTTGTTGTTATGGTAGGAACATTAATGATTGCATTAAGTATTGGACTTTACTTATCCATTGCAAAAGCAAAAAAAGAAGGCGCTGCTATTTTTGATACAACTGCTAAGCGTTTTTTAGTTCAGTTTTTTATACCCTTATTTGTTGGTGGAATATTGTGTTTGATTTTTGCTTGTCAAACCCAAATAGGATATATCCCGGCTATGATGCTTATATTTTACGGTTTTGCTTTAGTGCATGCCAGTAAGTTCTCGTTAGATACGATAAAGAATTTAGGCTATTTAGAAATTGTTGCAGGTCTTTTTGCCGCTGCATTTACCCAATATGGAATGTGGTGTTGGGTAATTGGCTTTGGGGTACTCCATATCATTTACGGCTTTATTATTTATACTAAATACGAGAAGTGAAAAATTTTATAGACACTTTAAATAAGGCTTTTGAGAGTAGGATCAGGCTTGGTATAATGTCGATACTCATGGTAAATGATCAGGTAGATTTTACCATGCTTAAAGAACTTTTACAAATTACCGATGGAAACATCGCAAGCCATATAAGTGGACTTGAAAAACTCGGTTATGTATCCGTTACCAAACAATTTGTAGGTAAAAAACCCAACACATCTTATGCTGCTACAATAGCTGGTAAAGAAGCTTTTACAAAACACATTCAAGCCCTAGAGCAATTAATTCAAACAAAAAAATAGTTATGAAAAATAGCATTATAGATCACATACATAATCCAGAATTTTTAGAAACAGCTTTTCGTAAAGACAGCGCTGCATTTAAACAAGGTTTTGCAGAAGCGTATCCAAGTATTAAAGACGAGCTTTTGGCAAAAGCTTGGTATGAAAGACTTAACTACAAACAGTCGGATATAAGTTGGGGAATTAAAAATGAATGGAAAGTAATAACCTTACTCGCAATACTTGTATCTTTTGTTGCGCTACTTCCAAATTTTATAACTGTTGAGCAAGATATTTTTTATGCTAAAAATATTGGCTTTATTGTGTTTCCGGCACTGATGGTATATTTTGTTTGGAAGCAGAATCAACCTCTTAATAAATTGATTGCGCCTTTAGTTATTTCACTAATATCTGCATTGTATATCAATTTGCTCCCTGCACCTTTAAAAAGTGATTCGGTAAGTCAGGCCTTTTTTCATTTGCCCTTATTTTTATGGGTAATTTTTGGTTATATATATATTGGGGGAGATGTTACAGCAACTGGCAAAAAAATAAACTTTTTACGTTTTAATGGTGATTTGTTAGTGCTTAGTGGGCTTATGTTAATTGCAGGCGGCTTATTTACAGCCATCACCATCAATTTATTTGAAGTGCTAAAAGTTAATATTATTACTGTTTATTTTAATTATTTTGTTGCTATTGGCTTGTCTATTATTCCGCTATTTGCTGCTTATTTAATTGAAAATAATGGACACCTAGTGCATAAAGTATCTCCAGTTATTGCACGCATCTTTACACCGCTGGTAACTATTACTTTATTCATTTATTTAGTAACTATATTTTTTACGGGGACATATCCAACAGCAAATCGAGACTACCTTTTACTTTTTAACGTGCTTTTAATTGCCGTTATGGCACTTATATTATTTTCCTTGTCTGAAGTTGCAAAACACACACAACAGAAGTTGAATCAAATAATTTTATATGTTTTGTCAGTTTTGGCAATCATTGTAAATGGTATTGCGCTTGCTTCTATTTTGTACCGAATTAACGATTTTGGATTCACACCCAATAGATTAGCTGTTTTAGGAGGAGATATATTGATACTTGTGAATTTGTTGCTCGTTTCTTTTAACTTATTTAAAGTTGTAAAGGGTAGGGTTGAAGTTGAAAAAGTAGAGTCTAGTATAGCGCTTTTTTTACCTCTTTACTTTGTTTGGACTGCGTTTGTTACATTTGGGTTTCCAATATTGTTTCAGTATAAGTAAATAGACATATATTTTAATTACGAAATACTTTTAGTGATAACAAATATTACCCAGTAGCTGTTTAATTAAACCTAGCTTTGTTTTCTAAACAGCTAAACAATGGAAAACAATACAACTACTCAAATGCCTCGCATTGGTGATACGGCGCCAGATTTTACAGTTACAACTACTACCGGCCCTTTAACGCTTTCTGAATATAATAAGGGTAGTTGGGTTGTTATGTTTTCACATCCTGCCGATTTTACGCCAGTTTGTACCACCGAATTAAGTGGCTTTGCTAAAGAAAAAGACTTTTTTGCAAATCATAATAGCAAACTATTAGGTTTAAGCATAGATACTATTCATTCTCATATTGCATGGGTAAATGCGGTTCACGAAAAAACAGGGGTTTTATTTGAATTTCCAATCATTGCTGATATTGATATGAAAATATCAAAGCTTTATGGAATGTTACAACCAGGTGAAAGTGAAACAGCTGCAGTGAGAGCTATTTTCTTTATTGATCCAGCCGGAAAAATTAGGTTAATCATGTACTATCCACTCAATGTTGGTAGAAACATGGCAGAAATAAAGCGTGTTTTAGTGGCGCTACAAACTGCATCTGAGCATAGTGTTGCTTGTCCACTCGATTGGGAGCCCGGCGACAAAGTGATTGTACCAGCACCAAAAACGATTGAAGCTTTAGCTGAAAGAAAGAGTAGTAATTTAGAAATGGTAGATTGGTATTTGGCTAAAAAGTCGATTTAGATAGGGGTTTGACCTTTGTTGCTTTCAAATATTTATTGATCTCCAAAATTGTTAATTTTGTCTTTTCGGATAATATTACACAACTAATAAAATGATAAATAAATTATTGAAAACGGCACTCGGGAGACTTAGAATTGTAGCATTTATAGAAGGATGTTCTTTTTTGCTTTTAGGTTTTACAATGATTTTGAAATACAAATATGCAATGCCTCAGCCAAATTATATAGTTGGTTTGGCTCATGGAGTTCTATTTGTATTCTACGTTGTTTTACTGATTCAAGTTTCATTTTTACATAAGTGGAGCTTACTAAAAATGTTTTGGGCATTTTTGGCTTCCCTAATTCCGTTTGGTACGTTTTATGCAGATAAGGTGTTGTTTAGAGAGATAGGGATGTAGATTGTGTCTGGGATTGTCGGCTCCACTTCGTTTCGCCGACGTCCCTTCCGCATTGAGCAAGCGCAAAGCTTTTAAACGCAACCTAAGGGTTGCGTTTACTTTTTTTATACTTCATCCGCTCATTCAAGCAAGCTTGATTCGCGTCTTCGCATAAAAAAAGCTCCAACTTTCGTTGAAGCTTTGTGATCCCGCTGGGACTCGAACCCAGGACCCATACATTAAAAGTGTATTGCTCTACCAACTGAGCTACAGAATCTTCACCCTTCACAATCAATCACTTGTTTGATTCAGGAGTGCAAAAATAAGCGAAATAAAAAAATAGCCAAATAAATATGCTTCTTTTTTACTTGATTTACCCACATTTCCTAAATAACACCCGTTTACTTGCTTATTTTTGAACATAATTTAAAATAATGGATCAAATACAAGGAAAAGTTGTAGTGATTACCGGTGGTTCTGACGGTATTGGTAAGGCGCTGGTAGAACTTTATTTAAATAAAGGTGCTAAAGTGGCCACCTGTGCACGCAATTATCAAAAGCTCTATCAACTTCAGTCTGCACATACGGGCAAGCCATTATTTATTCATGCCACAGACGTAAGTAAAGAAATTGACTGCAAGGGCTTTATAGATGCAGTTATTAAAGAGTTTGGTACCATCGATATATTAATTAATAACGCAGGGGTATCTATGCGTGCTTTGGTTCAAGATGTAGACCTAGATACCATTAGACGTGTAATGGACATCAATTTTTGGGGTACTGTGTATTGCACAAAATTTGCACTTGATCATATTATCAAAAATAAAGGCACTATAGTGGGTGTGTCTTCTATTGCGGGGTACAGAGGTCTTCCGGGCCGTAGTGGTTACTCGGCGTCTAAATATGCCGTTAATGGTTGGCTAGAAGCTTTACGTACCGAGTTGCTAGAATCTGGTACCAACGTGATGTGGGTATGTCCTGGTTTTACCAGTTCGAATATTAGAAATGCTGCTTTAAATAGTAAGGGTGAATCGCAAGGGGAGTCGCCAATGGATGAAGGCGCTATGATGAGTTCTGATGAATGTGCTACGCATATTGCGCATGCCATTGAAAAGCGCAAACGTACACTTGTGTTAACATTTACGGGTAAGCGCGCTGTGTTTATGAATAAGTTTTTTCCATCTTTAGCCGATAAATTGGTTCGTAAGTTTTTCTTTAAAAATAACGTGCTAGTGAAATAATTAGCAAGTAATTACGTTAACAATGAGGCATGCCCATTGTAACACTTTCTACAGATATTGGCCAACGTGATTTTTTAGTTGGCGCTATAAAAGGTCAGTTTTTACAACTTGATCCTACCACAAATTTGTGTGATATCACGCATTATTTACCGCAAACAAATTTTCCACAGGCGGCATATGTTTGTGGTAACTCCATCAAGCATTTTCCTGGCGGGAGTTTCCATGTTATTTTGGTAAACTTATTTGAAGGCCCAGCGCAGCATGTACTTATGGCTAAGTTTAACCAGCAGTATATTGTTTGCCCAGATAATGGTCTTTTAACCATGATTACGGGTCAGAGGCCAACAGATCTTGTAGCTATTCCTTTAAATAATAAGCATACTTTACTTGAGATAACCGCTGTAATTGCTATGGCTATCAATAAAGTAAGTAAAACAGGTAATTTATTGGATGGGGGTGTGGCCATACCTGCTATCAACGAAATTTATCCATTAAGGCCTACTGTAGGACCTGATTGGATAGAAGGTCAAATCCTATTTATTGACCAGTTCGAAAACGTTGTGATCAATATTACTGCTACAGAATTTGCGGCTCAGGCAAATGGCCGATCCTTTAAAATCGTTTTTAAACGTAACGAAGTTATTGATACCATCAGTGCTAATTATACTTCTGTTGCCGAAACCGATAAATTAGCCTGGTTTAACTCGGCTGGATATCTAGAAATTGCCCTTCGAAATGGTAATATGGCAGGACTCTTTGGACTACAAGGGTTTAACGAGCAAATGCAAAACAAAGGTGGTGGTTCGGATACCAATTGGTTTTATCAAACGGTTCGTGTGTTTTTTGAATAATTTGCCCAATTTTAGTTTAATTTTGCAACGCAAACAGGCCATTAGGCCCTTAATAATCAAGTAATTTAGTTTTTATGGCATATGATGTAATTGTAATTGGTAGCGGACCTGGTGGATATCCAGCAGCTATTCGTGCTTCTCAATTAGGTTTTAAAGTAGCTGTTATTGAAAAGGAAAGCCTTGGTGGCGTTTGTTTGAACTGGGGTTGTATTCCAACCAAAGCGCTTTTAAAAAGTGCCCAAGTATATGAATATGTAAAGCATAGTGCCGATTACGGTATTAACGCAACAGGTACCCACGATTTTGGTGGTGTGATCAAGCGTAGCCGTGGTGTTGCCGATAAAATGAGTAAGGGTGTTCAATTCTTAATGAAGAAGAACAAGATTGACGTAATCATGGGTTATGGTAAAGTATTATCAAAAGGTAAAGTAGAAATTACTGCCGTTGATGGTACCAAACAAATCCAAGAAGCTAAATACATTGTTATTGCAACTGGTGGAAGATCAAGAGAATTACCAAACTTAAAACAAGATGGTAAAAAAGTGCTTGGATACCGCGAAGCTATGGTACTTGCCGAGCAACCAAAATCAATGATCATTGTGGGAAGTGGTGCGATAGGTGTTGAGTTTGCATATGTATACAACAGCATGGGAACTAAAGTAACCATCGTTGAATTTATGCCTCGCATTGTTCCTGTAGAAGATGAAGACATTTCTAAAGAATTAGAAAAGCAATATAAAAAACAAGGCATCGAAATTATGACTAATGCTTCAGTAGAATCTTTAGATACTACCGGTGCTGGTGTTAAAGCGCATGTTAAAAAACAGGACGGCTCTATGGTAACACTAGAAGCGGATGTTGTTTTAAGTGCTGTTGGTGTTGTTGCTAATATTGAAAATCTTGGTTTAGAAGAAGCAGGTGTTAAAGTAGATAAAGGAAGAGTGATTGTAGACAAATACCAACAAACATCTGTGGCTGGTGTGTATGCAATTGGTGATTGTTCTCCTGGTCAAGCACTTGCACACGTGGCTGCTAAAGAAGGCATCAATGCTGCAGAGCATATGGCATATTTAGAGAAAAAACACCACCATTTACCTGATCCTATCGACTATAACAACATTCCAGGTTGTACCTATTGTACGCCAGAAATTTCAAGTGTTGGTTACACAGAAAAAGCAGCTAAAGAAGCAGGATACGAAATTAAAGTTGGTAAATTCCCATTTGTAGCAAGCGGAAAGGCAAGTGCAGCAGGCGCTACAGAAGGTTTTGTAAAAGTAATTTATGATGCAAAATATGGTGAGTTTTTAGGTTGCCATATGATTGGTATGAATGTTACTGAAATGATTGCAGAAGCGGTTGTTGCACGTAAATTAGAAACCACTGCACATGAAATCTTAAACGCTATTCACCCGCACCCAACTATGAGTGAAGGATTAAAAGAAGCTACTGCTGCTGCTTATGGCGAAGCGATAGATATCTAAGATCTAATCAAATAATAAGTGTAAGGCCGCAAGAAATTGTGGCCTTATTTTTTTGTAAATACTTTTTGTAAGAGTGCCGATGTTCTTGCCGCAGGGTTGGCTCTAATATCCTTTTCTTGCGTAGCAATTTCTGTATAAATGCCAGATAAAGATTTGTCGGTTACATACCCAACTAAATCTGGATTCATTTTTTTACCTATGAGTGGTATTTTATTGTAGGTGGTTATAATTGTTTCCCAATATTTGGTAGCATTAACTTTATCTAGTGATGTTTTAATAATTGGCGAAAAACTTTGTGCAAGTGCCGCATTTGTTTTTGTTCTTAGATAAGAAGTTGCTGACGTATCGCTTCCTCTTAAAATGTTGATACCATCGGTAATGGTCATTTCTTTAATGGCAGTTGTAAAAATGGGTACGGCTGTTTTGCAAGCGTCTTCGGCGGCACGGTTCATACTCACAATCATATCATCCATGAGTTGATTAAACCCAAGTTTACGTAGGGTCGATTCAATTTTTTGCGCCTCCGGTGGCATGATTATTTTTAAAGCAGCATTTTCTAAAAAACCGCCGGGGCTAGATAGTTTTGCGGTTCCCGTTTGAGCGCCTTTTTGAAGTGCTTCTTTTAAACCTCCCGCTATTTCATCGGCACTTAATCCAGAAGTAGAAGGCATCGCCATATTGGACGCTTTTTTTAATAAATCTCCAATTTTTTGTGCCTCAACATTTTGAAAACCTAAAATCGCAGTAATAAAAACTAATTTCTTCATAGTTAGGCATTTATAACCCTAAAGATAAGACGGCTTGCGCTCAATATTTGTGAATGTTTTGCTATAGTTAAGCCCTGCTGTCCTTACCTTTGCAGCGCATAATTTAATAGCTTCATGAAATACGAGAAAGAGATAGGTCGACGCAAGAGTTTTGCCATTATATCGCATCCGGATGCGGGTAAAACAACCCTAACAGAAAAGTTTCTGTTATTTGGTGGTGCTATTCAAACTGCTGGTGCCGTTAAAAGCAACAAAATTAAAAAGCATGCTACGTCGGATTTCATGGAAATTGAACGCCAGCGTGGTATATCGGTGGCTACTTCTGTAATGTCATTCGAATACAAAGACTTCCTAATTAATTTATTAGATACACCCGGCCACAAAGACTTTGCGGAAGATACCTACCGCACCCTAAGTGCTGTTGATAGTGTTATATTGGTGATTGATAGTGTAAATGGGGTAGAACCACAAACTCGCCGTTTAATGGAAGTGTGTCGTATGCGCGATACACCGGTTATTGTTTTTATCAATAAAATGGATAGAGACGGTAAATCAAGATTTGATTTATTAGAAGAAATAGAAAACGAATTACACATTTCGTTACACCCTATGACCTGGCCCATTAACAGTGGTAAAGAATTTAAAGGGGTATACAATTTACATGATAAAAATCTTCGCTTATTTACCGGAGGTACAAAGGCCGACGAAGAAGATATAGTGGCCATCGATGATTTACAAGACGCTTTATTAGAAACAAAAGTGGGTAAGCGTGACGCGGATCAATTAAGAGAAGACGTAGAACTTATTGAAGGTGTATATGGTGCATTGGATGCCAATGATTATTTAACTGCTAAAGTAGCGCCCGTATTTTTTGGTAGTGCCGTTAATAATTTTGGTGTGAAAGAAATGCTGGACACATTTATTAGAATTGCACCAGTGCCTCGAAGTAGAGCAACCTCTAAGCGTCTAGTAGAAGTTGGAGAAGATAAATTTAGTGGCTTTATATTTAAAATACATGCCAACCTAGATCCTAAACATAGAGACCGTATTGCATTTATGCGTGTGTGTAGTGGCCGTTTTGAAAGAAACAAATACTACCACCATGTTAGAAATGACAAAGACATGCGCTTTAGCAATCCATACACGTTTTTAGCACGTACTAAAGATGTTATTGATGATGCATACCCAGGAGACGTAGTTGGTTTATTTGATACCGGTAATTTTAAAATAGGAGATACCCTAACAGAAGGTGAAGATTTTTACTTTACAGGTATACCTACTTTTTCGCCAGAAATTTTTAAGGAACTTGTAAATAAAGATCCTTTAAAAACAAAGCAACTCGAAAAAGGCATTAGTCAGTTAACTGACGAAGGGGTGGCTCAGTTGTTTACACAGTTTGGTGGAAATAAAAAAATTATTGGTTGTGTAGGTGATCTACAATTTGAAGTAATTCAGTACAGGCTCTTACAAGAGTATGGTGCTGCCTGCGAATTTAGAACCCTTCCTTTTTATAAAGCATGTTGGCTTACTTCTAATGTAGCTGGCAAGCTTGACGATTTTTTACGTTTCAAACAGCAAAATGCTGCCGAAGACAAAGATGGTAATCCTGTTTACTTAGCACAAAGTGAGTGGTTTTTAAATACAGAAATTACCAATAACCCAGATATTACTTTTCATTTTTCGAGTGAAATTCATAAATAATCCATGAAGTCAAAAACACTACATAAAGACAAGGTTAATATTATTACACTCGGTTGTAGTAAAAATTTAGTGGACAGTGAAGTGCTTAGCGGTCAGCTTAAAGCAAGTGATATTGATGTGGTGCACGAAAACACCAAACTAGATCATAATGTGGTGGTTGTAAATACTTGTGGGTTTATTGATAAAGCCAAAGAAGAAAGTATTAATACCATTTTAGATCAGCTCGAATTAAAGCGCAGGGGTAAGCTTGATAAAGTATACGTAACAGGATGTTTGAGCGAAAGATATAGAGGTGATTTGGAATCTGAAATGCCGGAAGTAGACGCATGGTTTGGCACTATGGAACTTCCTTTAATGTTAAAACAGTTTGAAGTAGATTATAAAGCAGAACTGGTAGGTGAACGTTTTTTAAGTACCCCACAGCACTATGCATATTTAAAAATTAGCGAAGGTTGTAACCGTACCTGTTCATTTTGTGCCATTCCTTTAATGCGCGGACAGCATATTAGCCGTACCATCGAAGACCTTGTTACAGAAGCAGAAGGCCTTGTAAAAAAAGGCGTTAAAGAAATCATGCTTATTGCGCAGGAGCTTACGTACTATGGTTTAGATATTTACAAAGAGCGTGCGCTGCCTAAATTATTACACGCACTTGCCGATGTTAAAGGCATTGAGTGGATTCGTTTACACTATGCGTATCCAAGTAAATTTCCATTAGAAATACTGGATGTAATGCGTGAAAGGTCTAATATTTGTAAGTACCTCGATATGCCATTACAACACGCTAGTAATAGCATGCTAAAGGCCATGAAGCGTAACATTACGCGTGAGGATATGTCAGTGCTGATCAAAGAAATTAGAGCACGTGTACCAGGCATTTGTTTGCGTACCACTTTAATTGCTGGTTTCCCTGGTGAAACTGAAGATGATATTGAAGAATTAAAAGAATTTTTGCAAGAACACCGCTTTGATAGAGTAGGTATTTTTAGTTATAGTCACGAAGAAAACACCACAGCACATGATTTAGTAGACGACGTGCCTGCCGAAGTTAAAGCAGAGCGTGCGCAATCAATTATGGAAGTGCAGCAAGAAATTTCTCTCGAAAAAAATCAAGAAAAAGTAGGACAGGTTTTAAAAGTAATTGTCGATAAAAAAGAAGCTGGACGCTACCTAGGACGTACCGAATTTGACAGTGTAGAAGTAGACAATGAAGTAGTAATTAATACCAAGCGTAAACTCACTATTGGTGATTTTGTTTGGGTAAAAATTACTAAAGCCTACGATTACGACATTGAAGGTGAACTAGTAGATAGCGAAGGACGTTCTATATAATGAAAGTAAAACGTAACGGCTAAGGATACAATTAAGTAAAGCGTTACTACAATACTTGCACCACTAAATAATGCGTTCGCTCCAAACCAATCTTTTTGGTAGTATAAAACGGCTACGGCTATGGCAGCTTTAACAATCTCTGCAATGAGCGCTTCGCCACTTCTGTCCATAAGTTCGGCGTGGGCATATACAAAGGCAAATACAAATGCGCCATATATAAACATATTAGGGTTTCCAATGGTAGCAATATTGCCAAACAAATAACTTACAAATAATAGAAGTGCAACAAGTTGTAAATACGACCAAAGTACTAGGCCCTTGGTTTCGTTGGTATAATATTTTTCAAAATGATACACGTCATCTATTTTATCTACAGGATACTGCGCTTCAACATCTGCGGGCCTCCAACCGGTTGGCATAAACCATATCTTAAATTTACTTGACCAGCTTTTGGTACGCCATGCATCTTTTATAAGTAACCATAAGTGCATGAAATTAATTTTAATAGGGTTCCATGTTTGAACGGCTCTAGTAATACCATATACTGCAGGAACATTAGGATCTTCCTCTTTAAATGTGCCAAATAATTTATCCCAAAAAATAAATATCTGACTGTAGTTTTTATCTAGGTATTCGTTGTTGATGGCATGGTGCACTCTATGATGAGATGGCGTTACAATAATCTTCTCTAAAAAACCCATGTTGCCAATATGCTGTGTATGGTACCAGAATTGTGCAAACAAATGAAGTGGTGCAACAATCCCAATTACTTTAGCGGGAACGCCTAATAAAGCAGCAGGCAATAAAAAAATCACAAATATTTTTACAATGGAAGAAATGCTTTGTCTTAAAGCACAGGCTAAATTATATTCTTCGGAGCTGTGGTGAACAATGTGGTTATTCCAAAAAACATTGTATTCATGTGCAATTCTGTGGATCCAATATCCAGCAAAATCGAGAGCTAAAAAAGCAATAATATAGGTAAGTGGGCCGTCTGGTACTTTGGTTAAAGCAAGGTGCTGAACCATCCATCCATAGGAGATAACGGCAATGCTTAAACCAAGTACGTCTTTGGTAACATTGGTAACGCCAGAACTAAGGCTTGAAATCATGTCAAAGGTTCGAACGGTTTCTTTTCCCTTAAGTATACCATACCATTTTTCAATAAGTACCAGCAATAAAAACGCCGGCATGGCAATCAGTAATATTTTACCATAGCTTTCCATAGCAAGTAATGAGGGATTTGACCCTTTACAAATGTAACTATTCTGACGAATCTTCCATTATTTGCTGCCCTTGTTGTAATTTTAACCCTAATTATGATAAAAGCTGCCGAGCAAGTTGCTTATCCTTTAACGGGCTATTTTTCTAATCTGGTTTCTGATTATCTAGAATCCAATCAAAAATTAGATTCATTTTATACCCATCAGCCTAATATAGATGGGGTAAAGGCAGCTATAGCAGCGCGTGATTCGTTTAATACACCAAGGGAGGCGCTTTTAAATGCATTAAACAAACAGTATGAAGGCGTTAATGCATTAGAAATTGTAAACGCTAATATCCAATCTTTAAAAAACGGCAACACCTATACTGTTACAACAGCGCACCAACCCAATTTATTTACTGGACCACTTTATTTTATTTATAAGATAGCGCATACCATTGCTTTATCTCGTTCATTAGAAAAGCAAATACCAGGTGTTCATTTTGTGCCCGTTTATTATATGGGTTCCGAAGATGCTGACATCGATGAGCTTGGTTTTGTTACTATTGGTGGCCAAAAATTAGTGTGGCAAACAAAACAAACCGGTGCAGTAGGTCGTATGCTGGTAGATGCTGAATTACTATCACTCATTAAATTGATAGAAGGTCAGTTAGGTGTGTCAGTGCAAGGAGCAGCATGGGTTAACCTTTTAAATAATACTTTTACAATTGGTAAAACAATTGCTGACGCTACTTTCGAAATTGTAAACCATTTATTTGGTGAATATGGTCTTGTGGTGTTACTGCCAGATAGTGACAAGTTGAAATCACTATTTACGGGTGTTATTGAAAAAGAATTAACCACTGGGTTCTCTAATAAAGCGGTGCAGCAAACGATTTTGCAATTAAGCGCAGATTATAAAGTACAGGCTGCCGGCCGAGAAATTAATTTGTTTTATTTACAAGGCAATAAAAGAGAACGTATTGTACAAACCAGTAATGGTTTTGAAGTTGCAGCTTTAGGTTTACATTTTACTACGGATCAAATATTGGAGGATGTAAAAAACAATCCATCCTGTTATAGCCCTAACGTTATTTTGAGAGGTGTTTTTCAGGAAACCATTTTACCCAATATTGCATTTATAGGAGGAGGAGGAGAGCTTGCGTATTGGCTTGAGCTTAAACAAGTTTTTGCAGAAGCGGCAGTGCCTTACCCTGTTTTATTACTACGCAATTCCTTTTTACTTGTAACAGCCAAACAGTCGCAACTGTTGCAAAAGATGCAAATTAATACCTTCAACTTATTTAAAGGTCGTCCGCAAGTTATCATTGATAGTTTTGTAAAAGCCAATACGGTTCATCATTTACAAATTAATGCTCAAATGGCTGCCATCGAGGCGCAGTATACGCTTATTAAAGAACAAGCAGCTAGTATTGATGCTAGTTTAGTGGATCATATTGAGGCATTATCGCACAAACAATCGCAAAAGTTGTTACAGGTTCAAAAGAAAATGCTTCGTGCCGAAAAACGAAAGTTTGAAGTGGAACAACAACAAATAACAAAAATTGTAGAAGAGTTATTTCCGGGCGGAAGCTTACAAGAGCGCGTAGAAAATATTGCCGATTGGTATAAAATTTATGGCACCCATTTTGTGAGTGCCATAGTAGAAAATTCTGATGATTTTAGTAAAGGATTTACCCTTTTATATCTAAAGGATTAGTGCCTTTACAAATAGCTTTTTGATTACACATCAAAACTATTGTTCCAGTCTCCTTTTAATTTATTAACTTTTTCAGATACTTCGTTTTGTAACCCTTGTTTGTAAGCAGCGATTGTTTCAGAAACAGTATCGCTAGTGGCGCCAACAATTTGAGCTGCTAAAATACCAGCATTTTTTGCGCCATTAAGGGCAACGGTTGCAACAGGAACACCACTTGGCATTTGCAAAATAGAAAGTACTGAATCCCAACCATCAATTGAGTTAGATGATTTAATAGGTACGCCAATAACAGGTAGGGTAGTAATGGCTGCAACCATACCTGGCAAATGAGCAGCACCACCAGCACCTGCTATAATTACTTGTAGCCCTCTAGATTTAGCAGTTGTTGCATATTCAACCATACGAATAGGGGTTCTGTGTGCAGACACCACGGTTAATTCAAATGGGATATTAAACTGCTTTAAAATGTTGGCAGCATCTTGCATGATTGTTAAATCACTGTCGCTTCCCATGATAATGCCTACTATTGGTTGAACGGTGCTCATACTCGTTGTTTAAGGTGCAAATTTACTTAATTTTTTATCTCAAAGCCAAAATCGTAAGCAGTAGTAGGCTTAAGGTATACTGCTGCTTTAGCGTCTGTGATGGTTATTTTGATAGAAGTTGTAGTGATTGGAGTAAACGTTGCAATTTTTTTGCGGCCAATGGTTGTACCATCAAAAATCTTTACAAAATTGCCTGTATTCCCAAAAGCACTTTCTTCTTTAGCTTCTATCGTAAAACTTTTAACGCGTTGTCCATGCTCAATTAACTCTTGTAACACAACCGCATTAAGCTTTGTAGGCTTTTTAAAAGTATAGGTTAAGGTTACAAGTCCAGCTGCATTTGTTTTGGAAATTGGTGTAAGGCCTGCTAATACATTGGTTTCAAATGCTTTTTTTCTGAGTGCCGCAAAACCTACCAGTGATGCAGAATCTGCTTCGTTAAAAAGGCCGCGTCTATCGGGAGGTACATTTAATAATAAGTTACCGCCATTACCCACAGATTTTAAAAACAAATTAAAAAGGGCATTTGGAGATTTTACTTTGTTGTCTTCTTTAGCATGGTAAAACCATCCTGGTCTGATAGACACATCTGCTTCTGCAGGAATCCATAATTTTCCATTAACATTACCTTGGTTAAGGGTATCTTCTGGTGGACCTCCATGACCTCTATAAAAACCAGCAGTGTCTAATAAATTCCAATTGGTATTACCAATAATACCGCGTTCGTTTCCACACCATCTAATGCTTGGCCCGATATCACTAAATATCATTAACTGCGGCTGAAATTTAAATGCCGAATCTTCAAATCTTCTGAATGTGTATTCTTGTTTTTTACCATTAGGACCTTCGCCATTTGCGCCATCCCACCATAGTTCAAAAAACTTACCATAGCCGGTTAATAATTCTTTCATGGTAGCAATGTAAATGTCATTGTATTTAGGCGTGCCATAATCGGGGTGGTTTCTATCCCATGGAGAAATATAAACGCCCATTTCGATACCGCCTTTTTTACAAGCATCAGAAAGCATTTTAACGACGTCGCCTTTACCCTCTAACCACTTACTTTCTCTAACGGTATGCGTACTATATTTTGAAGGCCACAAGCTAAAGCCGTCATGGTGTTTAGCCGTTAATATAATGCCTTTAGCACCTGCAAGTTTTGCAATACGCACCCACTGATTACAATCAAGCTCGGTAGGTGCAAACACAGTTGGATCTTCTTTACCATCGCCCCATTCTTTATCTGTAAAAGTGTTAGGGCCAAAATGTATAAACAAATAAAATTCTTTTTCGTGCCATACCAAATGTTCTTTGGTAGGTACTGGTAAAACGGGTTTAATTTTTTGTGCCATACCTACTACTGAAGTGAGTAGTATCATTAGCGCAAGGATTGTTTTTTTCATAGTGGCCTTTATTGAAGTTGTCTTTTATAGAGTTGAATGGTATTATGTAATCCTAAATATAAGGAATCGCAGACAAGTGCATGCCCAATACTTACCTCATGTAAATGAGGAATTGATTTTTTAAAGAAAGCGAGGTTTTGAAGGTCTAAATCGTGACCCGCATTAATGCCTAATCCTAATTGATGCGCTAATAAAGATGCTTGTTTATAGGGTTCTACCGCTGTTTCTTGAAGTCCTTTTGTAAAAGCAGTAGCATATGACTCTGTGTATAGTTCAATTCGGTCAGTACCAGTTGTTGCGGCGGCCTCCACCATGCTTGTAATAGGATCCACAAAAATTGAAACCCGAATACCTGCATTTTTAAAAAGCGCAATGGTTTTAATTAAATAGTCTTGGTGTTTAACCGTGTCCCAACCATGATCACTGGTGAGCTGACCCTGTGCATCTGGCACAAGTGTTACCTGATGGGGCTTGGTATCCAATACCAGTTTTACAAACTTTTCTTCGGTGGGGTTTCCCTCAATATTAAACTCTGTGGTAAGTACCTTTTTTAAATCCTGCACATCTTTATAGGTGATATGACGCTCATCGGGTCTGGGGTGAACCGTAATGCCGTCTGCGCCAAATTTTTCGCAGTCGAGGGCTACTTTAATGACATCTGGGTTATTGCCACCTCTAGCATTACGCAAAGTGGCAATTTTGTTGATGTTTACACTTAAATGGGTCATATTGTAAAAATACTAAAATCTTGACTCCTTATGCATTAATTTGCAGGCAATTATTACGAACTATATCGATACAAAATTGTTAGAGTAGTATGTCTTATCCATCATTAGAAGCCTGTTTATTAGATTTAGAAAAAGCAGGTCATTTAGTACGTATCAAAGAAGAAGTGGATCCTAATTTAGAAATGGCAGCCATTCACCTTCGTGTATATGAAATGGGAGGGCCGGCAATTTTATATGAAAATGTAAAAGGGTCAAAATTTAGGGCCGTTTCCAACCTTTTTGGAACACTCGAAAGAAGCAAGTACATTTTTAGACATAGTTTAGACTCGGTTAAAAAACTCATTCAATTAAGAAACAATCCGATAGATGCCCTCAAGCATCCATTTGATAATTTTACGGCAGGTCTTGCAGCTATTAAAGCACTTCCTTTAAAAAATCCATTTAATAAGCCGGTAAAATACCAGGAAATAAATATTTCAGATTTACCACTCATCAAGCATTGGAAAAACGATGGTGGTGCATTTGTAACACTGCCTCAAGTGTACACCGAGGATATAGACAAGCCAGGAATTTTTAATGCCAACCTAGGCATGTACCGTATTCAATTAACGGGTAACGATTATACGTTAAATAAAGAAATAGGATTACACTATCAATTACATAGAGGCATTGGAGTACATCAAACCAAAGCCAATAAAAAAGGTCAACCCCTAAAAGTAAGTTGCTTTATTGGTGGCCCGCCATCACATAGTGTAGCAGCTGTAATGCCGCTACCAGAGGGTATTAGCGAAATGACATTTGCAGGACTTTTGGGTTCTCGAAGATTTAGATATACCTACGAAGATGGATTTTGTTTAAGTACCGACGCTGATTTTGTAATTACGGGAGAAGTATATCCCAACGAAAATAAACCTGAAGGACCTTTTGGAGATCACCTTGGTTATTATAGTTTGCAGCATCCATTTCCGCTGATGCGTGTTCATAAAGTGTATGCTAAAAAAGATGCCATTTGGGCTTTTACAGTTGTGGGTCGTCCACCTCAAGAAGATACTAGTTTTGGTCAACTCATTCATGAAATTACTGGTGATGCGATACCACAAGAAATACCTGGATTAAAATCAGTGCATGCAGTGGATGCTGCTGGTGTACATCCATTATTATTAGCAGTAGGTAGTGAGCGTTACACACCATATACGCCCACCAAACAACCTGCCGAACTATTAACCATTGCCAATCATATATTAGGAACTGGTCAATTAAGTTTAGCCAAGTTTTTATTTATTACAGGGTCAGATACTGAGCATATAGATGCGCAAGACACTTTATCGTTCATGACCTACTTACTGGAGCGTATCAACCTTACACGTGATGTTCATTTTTATACCAACACCACCATGGATACCCTAGACTATTCTGGCACGGGTATAAATAGTGGGAGTAAAGTAGTCTTTGCTGCATATGGTGATAAAATACGTGAATTATCTAACCAGGTTCCAGCTGTATTAAATGCCCTACAAGGCTTTGGTGACGCACATCTTGCTATGCCTGGTGTTGTATGTATTTCTGCGCCAGCATATACAAATGCCCCAGAAGCTGCGGAACAAATGAATGCATTAGATGCACAGTTGTCAGGTGCTACATTAGAAGGCTTAGCTATTATTGTTGTATGTGATGATGCAAATTATACAGCTGCAAGCCTAAATAATTATTTATGGGTTACGTATACTAGAAGTAATCCATCTCATGATATATATGGGATTGGATCTTTTACGCAAAATAAGCATTGGGGATGTGCAGGGCCACTTGTTATTGATGCAAGAATCAAACCACATCATGCGCCCGTTTTAATAAAAGACGAAGCCGTAGAAAAACACGTTGACCGCTTGTTTGAAAAAGGCGGAAGTCTTTATTCGCTTATTTCTACCCAGGTATGATCGGCTAGTAGTCGAACGCTCGAAATAAATTGTTTGAAAGGACCATTGCCGCCCCATTCCTGCGGTGACACCAACGAGAGCATATGATTGCCATCATTTTTCTCATACAAATGATAGGTATGTCCAATTTGAGGTTTAAACCCAAGCTTGGCTTCGTAAATCATTAAACTTAATTCTTTACGCTTTCTAATTTCTTGTGCTTGCTTGGCGAGTAATTCAATTTGTTGTTTGATTTGATCAAGCTGCATATTTGTTTGCTCTTCCATAGCCCATAAAGCTTTGTGTTTAATAACACCTTCTTTGGTGGGTCTAATAGCAACACCAGCTGCAGATGCTGCATATGGCATTACACTTAACTGTTTGTGGTAGATTTCAGTATTTGTAAAAGCATCTCCGCTTGGAGTGGTTCCTTTTTGGGTAATCTTTAAATAACCATTGGCGAGTATTTCATGCGTAACATCTAATACTGTTTTTTCTTCTTTTACAAAACGGGTAACGAGGGTAGAAGCATTGGGTATTTCTGATAAAATACTGTCTGCTAATATTTGGTTTTCGAAAGCCCTTAATGTGGCATCGGGTACTACTTCGTGCTGGGTGTAAAAAGCTTCGTTTTCGATACTTACCCAGTTGCTGCTAATGAGCAGCGCATGACCATTATTGATGCTTTCAATTTTATAATTTCCACTTTTAGGAGCAAGGCCATGTTCAAATGAACATTTTTCTGGAAAAAGTTGCCAACTGGCTAAAAAATTATAAGCTTGAACCATAATGTTTGTATTGATATCGATATAACAAATATGCTATGTAAAGGTTGTCGATTTTATTAATAATTTAGTTTAGTTGGATAAAATCTGGTTTGCGAATAAGCTGACTATTGTACCTAAATCTTAGGCCTGTGGTGAGGCTTACATTAAGTGGAGTCATGTTTGAAATAGTGCGTGGATAATAGTAAGCTTTAAGCTCAATGGTTCCAAATACTAGATTTTCATTTCGGGTTCTACAACCTAGTCCAAGAGCGGTGTATATGCTACCTTTTTGAAGGTCTTCGCCAATTAATTTAATATAACTGCTATTTACAAAAATAAAAGGGGCAAAGCTAAATCCATAGTATTTTACCTTATTATAATACACAGACTCGATATTACATGACACCCTTGTTGCTGCTTGAATATTGTCATTTTTAAATGTTGGAATACCATATTCACTGCGTAAATAAAGGGGCTCGTTTAAAATGGTATTTAATTGTTGGGTAGCACTAATTTGAACAAAATTTCTTTTTGACCACTTTGGATTGGATAATTTTTTGATCACCGTAAAATAATTGACAGCACTTAAAAAGCTAATATCTTCTAAGGAGCCATTGTGAAAATACCCGCCTAATTTGAAAATAAAATTGGTATAGTTTTGTTGACTTGTAAAATAGTCTCTTTCATAATCGATGCCGATATAAGGCCTTGTGTGCGAGTTTCGCTGGGTTAAGCCACTCACTATAGATAATCCATATCCTTCTGGAACGTCTTCGTTTCGGCCAAATCCATAAATAAAACTAGTATGGTAATATTCTTGTTTGAAAATATTAAATGCAATAAGACCAGCATCTATATTGCTATAATGAATATTGTATTTTATGATTGCAGTATCTGGTATCTCGCTAAATCTTTTGGACATAGCTCTAAAACTTATAAACTTTCTTAAACGGGTTTGTAAATTATCCTTAACCCTAAGTCCAGCGCCAATATTAATACCCATCCATCCGTCGATAATACCATAAGCGTATTTATAAACATGTAGATAGGGAAGTCTTGTGGTATAGGTGTTATTGGATTCGTATTTTCCAAATTCAAAGCCACCTGTAAAACTATGATAGGGACTTACGAGGGGTAAATCACCTTTTATGTACCGCGCATATTCTTCTCTTCTGCCACTATTAAATGCGGGTTTAATTTTATCGTAACCAATGCTAAGGTTTAGGAATGTCCCCATTACGTTTCGTTTGATATATTCAAATCCGGTGGCAGCAAGTGGCCTTCTGTCTAAATCGTAAAGGGCATTGATTTGAATTTTGTCGCCCAGGCCTAGCAAATTGTTGTGATTAAGTTCTGCATTAAAAGATTGGAAGCTTCCAATGTTTGCGCTTCCGCCAAATGGGAATATATCTTTCCACTGAATATTCATTACAACTCCATTCGTGTCTGCTGGATCTAGGGAGGCAACAATTCTCGCATCTTGTATAAAAGCAATTTCTCTTAAAAATTTTTCATTATCGGCTATGAGGTATGGATACAAAGTATCGCCGATTGTGAAAAATAAATTTTTGAGCATTGTTTTATTGCTCGTGCTATTATATAGCGCTTCTTCTACGGCTCGTTTAATTTTTTTACTGGATGGCATGGTATCATCAAATGGTATTTCATAAGAAACGCTATTTACCTGAATCTGATTGATGATTTTACCCTTAAACTTTGCAAATGAAAATTCGTTTTTAGTAACGTTGTTGCTATTTTGAACTTCAAATTGCGGAGCGTCTATCCAAATAGCATCGCCTAATTTTTTAAAAATCCCTTTTTTGCTACGTAGTATAAATGTTGAATCTCGTAAGCTATGAATGGTCGAATCTTCTTGCGCAATAATTTGCTCACTTATTAAAATAAGTAAACAGGCAATGAATAGGATACGACAAATGCAAGATTTCATTTCTAATAGGGGCTAAAATACAAATGCCCAACCATAAAGGTCGGGCATTTTTTAAATCCGGGGGAACTATTAATATCTGTATAAGTCAGACTTAAATGGACCATGTTGTGGAATACCTAAGTAAGCAGCTTGTTCAGGAGTTAACTCATCTAATTGAGCACCCACTTTTGCAAGGTGTAAACGCGCTACTTTTTCATCTAAATGTTTAGGTAAAACGTATACTTTGTTTTCATAGTTTTTATGGTTTGTCCATAATTCTATTTGAGCAAGTGTTTGGTTAGAGAATGAGTTACTCATTACAAATGATGGGTGACCTGTTGCACAACCTAAGTTTACAAGTCTACCTTCTGCTAGTACAATGACATCTTTACCTTCAATATTGTAAAGGTCTACTTGAGGCTTAATGGTATCTTTTGTATGACCATAATTAGCATTTAACCAAGCCATATCAATTTCAATATCAAAGTGACCAATATTACAAACGATCGCTTTGTCTTTCATTGCACGGAAATGTTTTTCGTTAATGAGGTCGCGACAACCAGAAGCAGTAACAATAATGTCGGCTTCTTTAACCGCGTCAATCATTCTTTTCACTTCATAGCCGTCCATAGCTGCTTGTAAAGCACAAATTGGATCGATTTCTGTAACAATTACACGGCAACCAGCACCACGTAAAGAAGCTGCAGAACCTTTACCTACGTCACCGTAAGAACCAACAACAGCAACCTTTCCAGCCATCATAACATCAGTAGCACGACGGATCGCATCTACTAATGATTCTTGACAACCGTATTTATTATCAAATTTAGATTTGGTAACAGAGTCGTTAACGTTGATTGCAGGCATTGGTAAAGTTCCTTTAGCCATACGCTCGTATAAACGGTGTACACCTGTAGTTGTTTCTTCACTTAAACCTTTAATTCCGCTAACAAACTGAGGGTATTTATCAAGTACCATATTGGTTAAATCACCACCGTCATCAAGTATCATATTTAATGGACGATCTTCTGAACCAAAAAATAATGTTTGTTCGATACACCAGTCACCTTCTTCAACTGTTTGACCTTTCCAAGCAAAAACACCAACACCTGTTGCAGCGATAGCGGCAGCGGCTTGATCTTGAGTTGAAAAGATATTACAAGAGCTCCACTTTACTTCTGCACCTAATGCAGTTAAAGTTTCAATTAAAACCGCTGTTTGAATGGTCATGTGTAAGCAACCCGCAATACGAGCTCCTTTTAATGGTTGACTTGGTCCGTACTCTTCACGGATACTCATTAAACCTGGCATTTCTGCTTCAGCTAATCTGATTTCTTTACGGCCCCAATCTGCAAGACTGATATCCGCTACTTTGTTTTTTAAACTAAAGTCGATAGAAGAAAGTGATGACATAATTACTTATTTAGATTATTTATGAAGTGCAAAGGTATATTTATAGTATTTAATACTAAAATTATATTTATAAATAGAATAAAAGTATATATTTGAGCTTCAATACAGCATAAACACTCATTTTATGGTACAAAAAAGCATTCAAAAAGAGGAATCCACTATTTCAAGTGGTTTAGATAGTAAAGACCTAGCCATTTTAAGGTTATTACAAGCCAACGCAAGGGTAACGGTTAAAGAAATAGCTGATAAAGTGGGGTTAAGTACAACGCCCGTTCATGAGCGCATTAAAAGGTTAGAAGAAGAAGGTGTGATTACGCAGTATGCAACACTAGTAAACCCGCATAAGGTTAAAAAGGGGCTTACCGTTATTTGTTATGTATCGCTTAAGCAACACAACAAAAATGCGGGGGCTAGGTTTATCAAAAGCATATTAGAGATGCACGAAGTCATTGAATGCTATAATATTTCTGGTGAATTTGATTTTATGCTAAAAGTAGTTGCAGAAAATATGGACGATTACTATAATTTCCACGTGAATAAACTAAGTGAAGCTGATAATATTGGGCATGTACAAAGTGTATTTGTAATGGGGATTATTAAGCAAACACATGTGCTTGTTTACTAGTTGGTAAAAACTAGTTCCATGATATAATCATCCATGATATAACCACCGCCAATCTCTAAAATAGAAGCTTCTCTTACTGTAAAGCCGTGTTTACTATAAAAATGCTGAGCATTGTTTTGCTTGTTCACCTGTAAGTACAAGCAACTTGCGGTATTTGATATTGCGTAATCAATGGCTGTATGTAACAATGCTTTTCCAGCACCTGTTTTTTGCGCCGTAGGCAAAACATATAATTTGTTGAGCTTACAGGAATTATCTTCTTCTTTAGATACAGAGGCAAATCCAATTGGGGTGTTATGCTGCTCAGCTATATAAAATTGGTGTCCTTTATTAATTTGCTCTAGTAAAGAGGTGTCGCTATACATCATGTCTAGCATATAATCCAGCTGCGCTTTGCTAATATATGATCCATAAGCCACCGGCCATGTAATGTTTGCCATTTCTCTAATGGTTGCAATATCATTTACATCTGCTGCTCTAATATGTAAGGAGGTAGACATTATTTTACTAGAACAGTTTTAGATTTTTTACGCTTGGCTAATTGTTTTGTTGCCCAGTGGCAAATAAGTGCTGAGCTACTGCCCACAAGCGCACCCATAATAACATCAGAAGGGTAGTGCTGTCCCAAATATATTCGGGAGTATCCAACGCCTGCACTCCAGGCTAAAGCTGGCACTGCTATATACCATTTTTTAGTTGTGATAGCAAGCGATGTTGCCGTTGCAAAAGCAGATGATGTATGCCCAGAAGGAAATGCAAAATCAGATTCAATTTTATCTGGAAATATACCTGTGTAGGTATTATATGGTCGTTCTCTTTTTACCACATTTTTTAAAAGGGTAGTGGTAGCCGTGTTTAACAAAATGGCAGCTGCAGTATAAGCGGCTTTTAGCTTTAAATCTTTGTTGTCATGAATAAGTCCTGCAACAAAATAACCTACTGGCACACCAACACTAATGTATTTTGATGTACTAGACAAGCTTGTCCAGATAGCACTATTTGGATTATCCGGATTGATGCGTCTTAAGGTGTTAAGCTCACCACTTGATTGCGCCTGCAACGTATTTGCAGCCAAAATTAAAACTAGTGCAATCAATAAAAATAGTTTACGCATCATGCCGTTTGTGAAATTATAATGATTGTAAACTTTCTTCTATGGTTGCAATTCTTGCAATAGCGTCGGCTTGTTTTTGTTGCTCTAATGCTACCACTTCAGGTTTTGCATTTTGCACAAAACGCTCGTTGCTTAATTTTTTTGTAACACTTTCTAAAAAGCCTTTTTGGTATGCTAAATCAGCTAATAATGTTGCTTTTAAAGCAGTGGCATCAAGCTCAATACTGGTACCAATAAAAAACTTGTCTTTTTCTACCGCTACAACAATGGTATTATCTACACTACTATTGGTGTATTCTATACTTGTTGCATTTACTTGTTTGCACAATATAGATTCAATGGCTTTGTAGGTATCTGTATTAGCGGTTTGAATATGAAGCGTGATGGTATCTTTTGGCTTTAATTGGTTTTTATTTCTTGCGTCACGAAGTGCAGATATTACTTGTTTTAATAGTTCGCCACCTGCAACAATACTGTTATTTGGGCTAGCATAAGTTGGTGCAATTTTATTACAAAGGTCATCTGATTGAGCACTTGCCAAATGATAAATTTCTTCAGTAATAAATGGCATAAATGGATGTAGCATATGCATCATCTCATTTAAGTAGCCAACTGTTTTTTCGTATACTTCTTTAGAAATAGGTTGCTCAAAACCAGGTTTAATCCATTCTAAATACCAGCTGCAATAATCATCCCATATCAGCGAGTAAATGGTTTTAAGCGCTTCCGATAATTTAAATCCGTTGAGTAAAACATCTACTTCTTGTTGTACTTGAGATAGTCTATTCTCAAACCAGTCCATTGCAAATTTTTCATTTTTTGCATCTACTTGGGTGTCCATTCTATTGCCCCAGCCCTGAATCAGTTTAAGTACATTCCAGAGCTTATTGTTAAAGTTGCGCCCTTGCTCCAGTGCCGACTCATCAAATAATATATCGTTACCAGCAGGTGAGGCAATCATAATACCAAATCTTACAGCATCTGCTCCGTAGACATCTATAAGTCCTAATAAGTCTGGCGAATTACCTAGGCTCTTACTCATTTTTCGGCCCTGCTTATCTCTTACAATACCTGTAAAGTATACATGTTCAAAAGGTTTTTGATCCATGTATTCATGACCCGCCATAATCATACGCGCTACCCAAAAGAAAATAATTTCCGGAGCCGTAACAAGTGTTTGTGTTGGGTAGTAATATTTTATTTCTTCATTGCCCGGATTGGATAAGCCTTTAAATACTTCAAAAGGCCATAGCCAACTTGAAAACCAGGTATCAAGGCAATCTTCATCTTGTTTAATATCTGCAAGGGTAAGACCCGCATTATTTTCTTGTAAGATAGCAAGTGCCTCATTTGCATTAGCGGCAACAGCAACGCTTCCATCAGGTGCATACCAAGCAGGTATGCGGTGGCCCCACCAAAGTTGTCTACTTATGCACCAGTCTTTAATATTTTCCATCCAGTGGCGATACAAGTTTTTAAACTTAGCTGGATGAAACTGAATGGCTTCTTCCATAACAGATTGTAATGCTGGAGTTGCAATATCTTTCATGCTAACCCACCACTGCAAACTAAGCCTAGGTTCTACCATAGCATCTGTTCTTTCTGAAAAACCAACTTGGTTTGTGTATGCTTCTACTTTTTCTAAAAGTCCAGCCTCGGATAAAACCACCTCCATTTTTTTACGCACATCAAGCCTGTCTTCACCAACAAAAAATTGTGCCGCTTCAGACATGGTACCATCATCATTGAGGGTATCAATTACTTCTAAATTATATTTTTGACCTAATTGATAATCGTTGATATCGTGTGCTGGCGTCACTTTTAAAGCACCCGTTCCAAAATCTAGTGTAACGTACTCGTCTGTAATAATTGGAACGCGTCTATTAACTAAAGGAACAAAAACAAATTTACCATGTAGGTGCTTGTAACGTTCATCTAGTGGATTTACACAAACCGCTGTATCACCAAAAATGGTTTCTGGTCTAACAGTAGCAACCGTTACAAAATCATTGCTGCCTTCGATGGCATATTTGATATGGTATAATTTACTCTGAACTTCTTTGTAAATAACTTCTTCGTCAGAAAGGGCCGTTTTTGCTTTAACATCCCAGTTGATCATTCTTTTACCTCTATAAATATGTCCTTTTTTATGAAGGTCTAAAAACACTTGGATAACCGACTTGTAGTAATCCGGATCCATGGTAAAAGCAGTACGATCCCAATCTAAACTACAGCCCATTTTTTTAAGCTGTTGTAAAATGATGCCTCCATATTTTTCTTTCCACTCCCAAGCGTACGCTAAAAATTCGTCTCTCGATAAACTTGATTTGGTAATACCACGCTCTCTAAGCATGGCCACCACTTTAGCTTCTGTAGCAATAGAAGCATGGTCTGTTCCGGGTACCCAGCAAGCATTTTTGCCTTGCATACGGGCACGTCTAATTAAAATATCCTGAATGGTATTGTTTAAGCAATGGCCCATGTGTAAAACGCCGGTAACATTGGGTGGGGGCATTACAATTGTGTAGGCCTCACGCTCATCTGGGGTGCTTTTAAAATAACCCTTTGATAGCCAATGTTGGTACCATCTAGCTTCCGTTTCATTTGGGACATAATTCTTACTCAATTCCATGCTCAAAACTTTGTTGCGAAAGTACAAAAAATGGGGGTGTTTTTTTTTATTTGTATCGGACTTGTAAAAAAGCGAATTTGGGCCCTTAAATCAGTGTTTTGAAGTTTGCAGTAGTTGATATAGAAACCACAGGGGGATTCCCGTCGCAGCATGGGATAACGGAGATAGCCATTGTATTACATGATGGTGACCAGATAGAGGGTGTCTATGAAACGCTCATAAACCCACACCAGCCAATACCACCGTTTATAGCCAATATGACTGGTATCAGCAATCAAATGGTTGCTGCAGCCCCATCATTTGATAAGGTGGCGGCCAATATCTTTAATTTATTGGAAAACAGGGTTTTTGTGGCACATAACGTCAATTTTGACTATTCTTTTGTGCATTATCACTTACAAGTAGCTGGTTATCAGTTAGAAGTGCCCAAGTTGTGCACCATTAGACTTAGTAGAAAGGCATTTCCAGGTCACAAAAAGTATGGATTGGGTCATTTGTGCCGTACCCTAGATATTCAAATTGAAAATAGACATAGGGCTGGGGGTGATGCTAAAGCCACTGCACAAATTTTGGATCTCGTGATTCAGAATAACGGAAAAACACTCATTTCCGAAATGATAAAAAGACATTAATTATTTTAAATTTCAAGTGTATTTATGGGTTCTTTTGCTCCAATTATTGCCTCTCAATTAAACATTAAGGTAACTCAGGTTCAAGCGGTATTAGATTTATTTAGTGAAGCAGCTACCATTCCATTTATTGCTCGTTACCGTAAAGACAAAACGGGTGGTTTAGATGAAGTTCAAATTCAACAAATTGAAGAAGCGTCTAAATTTTTAAAAACATTTACTGAGCGTAAAGATTTTATAGAAAAAGCCATTGCAGAACAAGGTAAAATGACCGAAGAACTGCAAAAAAAATTAGACAACGCTACAACACTCGCTGCGCTCGAAGATATTTATTTACCGTACAAGCCAAAGCGAAAAACAAAAGCGCAAACTGCTAAAGAAAATGGTTTAGAGCCACTGGCAACACTTATGTTGGCTCAGGGAAATGAAGATGTTGAACAAACAGCTGCACAGTATTTCAATGAAAAAATTACCACCACCGAAGAGGCGCTTTCAGGTGCAAGAGATATTATAGCTGAGCTTATTAACGAAAATGATGTGGTGCGCGCTAAAATGCGTTTGCTTTTTGAACAAACTGCCTGCATTCAAACCAAGGTATTATCTGATAAAGAAACAGAAGGCATTAAATACAAAGACTATTTTGATTTTTCCGAACCCATACATAAAATACCATCGCATAGAACCATGGCGATACTGCGTGGTTTTTTAGAAGGTGTATTGCGTTTGAGTATTGCACCAGTTGAAGATGATGCCTTAGCACTTGTAGAGTCAATTTATTTACAAGATTTAAGTCCATGGCGAGAACACGTAAAAAAATCAGTTAAAGACGCTTACCGAAGACTACTTCAACCAAGTTTAGAAACAGAATACCGCACATCCTTAAAGCAAAAGGCAGACGAAGAAGCGATCAATGTTTTTGCTGAAAATTTACGTCAGCTTTTATTAAGTGCACCTCTTGGAAGTAAAAAAATACTTGCCATTGATCCTGGATATAGAACAGGTTGTAAAGTAGTTTGCCTCGATGAAAAAGGCATGCTGCAACAAACCGAACTTATTTTTATTCATGAAAATAATAGACTCGACCAAAGCGAACATATTATTAGAAGTTTAGTAAAAAGTTATGGAGTAGAAGCTTTTGCTATTGGTGATGGAACAGCTGGTAGAGAAACAGAAATATTTATTCAAAAATTACAACTAGGCTTACCTATATATTTAGTCAATGAAGATGGCGCATCTGTGTATTCGGCATCGGAAACTGCAAGAGAAGAATTCCCGGACAAAGACGTTACCGTTAGAGGTTCGGTAAGTATTGGTAGACGCCTCATGGATCCACTTGCTGAGCTTGTTAAAATTGATCCTAAAAGCCTAGGGGTAGGTCAGTACCAGCATGATGTAAATCAGTTTAGATTAAAAGAAAGACTCGATCAAACCGTAATAAGTTGCGTAAACCAAGTAGGTGTTAATTTAAATACAGCCAGTAAGCATTTATTAAAATATGTAAGTGGCGTTACTGGCCCAGTAGCCGAAAATATCATCAATTACAGAACAGAAATTGGTGGTTTTACAAGTAGAGAACAATTAAAAAAAGTTCCGCGACTTGGTGATAAAGCCTACGAACAATGTGCTGGATTTTTACGCATTGTAGAGGCTTCGAATCCATTAGATGCTAGTGCTGTTCACCCAGAAGCATATCCGATTGTTGCATCCATTGCTAAAGATGCCAATATTGCGATTTCAGATTTAATTGGAAATACATCTGTGATTGGATCCGTTGATGTTAAAAAATATATTTCTGAAACCTTTGGTGAACATACCATCAAGGATATTTTAAATGAATTAAAAAAGCCAGGACTGGATCCGCGTAAAGAAATTGAGCAGTTTAGTTTTGCCAATATTTATAAAATTGAAGACGTGCAAGTAGGTATGGTGGTGCCTGGTCAGGTTACCAATATTACCCGCTTTGGTGCTTTTGTAGATATTGGCGTTAAGCAAGATGGCCTTGTGCACGTAAGTGAAATTGCACACCAATACATAACAGACCCTTCCGAGTTTTTAAAACTGGGTCAAAAAGTTCAGGTAAAAGTGACGGAAATAGATATCGCGCGTAAACGTATTGCCTTATCTATCAAGCAAACAGAAAATGCACCTGCTAAAACAGCGTCTAATAGGCCTACACCGGCAAAACCTGCTCCCGATCAAGACCTGTCGTCACTAAGTGTTAACGACGCGCTACAGGCGCTTAAAAAACGTTTTGGCAAATAGTAAATTCTTATATTTAACATCCAAATAATTAAAATACACCCTATGCAAAAAATCTATCTTTTATGTAGCGGCCTCTTTTTATTTGTTTTTGCGCAAGCGCAAAAAACAAAAGATAGTACCGTTTATACGAGCTTTAAAGACCTTCCTTTAAAAGCAGAACGTACGATTAGCTTTGACACCAAAGAAGGAACGTTTATGAGTTTAGATATTTCTCCGGATGGAAAAACTATTGCGTTTGATATGATGGGAGATATTTACACTGTTCCAATGGAAGGTGGTAAAGCAAAACAAATTACTAAAGGACTTGCTTTTGATGCGCATCCAAGATTTAGCCCCGATGGAAAAAAACTACTCTTTACCAGTGATAGAAGTGGTGCAGATAATATTTGGATTTTAGATTTTGAAAAACAAGATACACTTCAGTTAACCAAAACAAATGTGGACGATTATGTAAATGCGATTTGGACACCAGATGGCAAATATATTGTTGCTGCTAAAGGTAGAAGAACACCTAGGCTTTGGATGTACAATGTTGATGGTGGTGGTGGCATTCAAATCAATGATCAGCCAGGAAGTTTAAAAACCATTGACCCTAATTTTAGTGCTGATGGTAAACTCATTTATTATAGCCAGCGTAATGGTGCTTGGAATTACAATGCATTACTTCCGCAATATCAAATTGGGGTTTATAATAGAGAAAAAGGAGAGTACAATACCGTTACCTCAAGATATGGATCAGCATTTACACCAACTTTAAGCAAAGATGGAAAATGGATGGTCTATGGTTCTCGCTATCAAGATAAAACAGGACTTGTATTACGTAACCTTTTAAACGGAGAAGAAAAGTGGTTGGCCTATCCAGTGCAAAGAGATGATCAGGAAAGTATAGCACCACTCGGTGTTTTACCTGGTATGACTTTTACACCAGATTCTAAATATTTGTTAGCGAGTTATGGTGGTAAAATTTGGAAATTATCTGTAGCATCAGAAGCGCCTTCGGAAATTGCTTTTGAAGCGGGCGTAAATTTAGAAGTAGGCCCAAGACTATATTTTAACTATCCAGTAAAAGATACGGCTTATGCACTTGGATCTCAAATTAGAGACGCTGTGCCTAGTCCAGACGGTTCAAAACTTGCGTTTACATCTTTAAACCGTTTGTATGTAATGGACTATCCAAACGGAACACCTAAGCGTTTAACCAATCATAATTTTGTGGAAGCTATGCCAGCATGGAATCCGAATGGAACTGCGCTTGCATTTGTAACATGGAATGATAATGAAGGAGGTAGTTTATACACGGTTAATGCAGATGGATCAAATGTAAATAAGATTAGTACAGAAGCTGCTTATTATGCACAGCCAGCTTGGAGTTACAATAACCGAATTGCTTATTTTAAAGCACCTAACAGAATATTTAAAGAAGCAGAATCACCATCATACAATGGTTCTGAAGCAGTCATTAATTGGATTGAACCAACTGGTGGCGCAGAGCATTTAATAGATAATGCAAATGGTAGAGGTAATATTCATTTTACCACTAATACAGAGCGCGTATTTTTAAATGGGGGTGGAGGCACTTTATTATCTATCAGATGGGATGGTACCGATAGCAAAACAATTGCAAGGGTTTCTGGTATTACTACTTACGGATCTGTTGCAGAGGCTGATCATGATTATGTAATGGGTAAGTCTAGAGCCAATTTAGATCCTGTTAATAATTGTATGCTTTCAGAATCGGCAGGTGAAAAAGAGCCACAACAAATGCCAAGTTCTGCAGATATTATTTTAATGGCACCAAAAGGTGATCTTGCCCTTGCTCAAGTTAACAACAACGTTTATGTTGTTACAATTCCAGAAGCAGGTAAAACACCTTCTATTTCTGTAGGGTCTCCACAAAATAGTAGTTTCCCTTCTCGTCAATTAACTGAAATTGGTGGTGAGTTTCCAGCATGGGAAGCAAACGGTAAAAAAGCGCATTGGAGTTTAGGAAATGGCCACTGGGTATATGATGTAGAGCGTGCTAAATTTGTAGAAGACTCTGTTAAAACAGCAAAAAAATCAGAAACAAAAAGAATCTCTGATAGTACGGCAGCTTTAAAATTAGCTGGCCCAGCTGCAAAAAAATTAGCTGATTCATTAGCTACAATTGCTAAAGCAGACACTGTTAAAGTAAAAGCGGATAGTATTTACAATGCCGAGCTAAAGAAGAAAGAAAAATATGCGCCACAGGAATCACAGGTAAAAGTTTTCTACCAAAAAGACATTCCTTCTGGAACTATTTTATTTAAAAATGCAAGAATCATTACCATGCGTGGTGATGAAGTTATAGAGCGTGGTGATATTTTGGTAGTCAATAACCGCATACAATCTGTTGGAAAATCAGGAACTATTAAAGTGCCTGCAGGTACTAAAACCATTGATTGTGCGGGTAAAACTATTACCCCAGGTTTTGTTGATACCCATTCGCATATGTGGCCTTTTTGGGGACTACATAAAAACAATGTTTGGTTGTATGCAGCTAACCTTGCATATGGTGTAACCACAACACGTGACCCACAAACAGCCACTACCGACGTGTTAACCTATGGTGACATGGTAGATGCTGGTCAAATTCCTGGCCCAAGAATTTATAGCACAGGACCTGGTGTAGGTTACTGGATGTATAATTTACAAAGCTATGATCAAACTAAAAAAGTATTAGAGCAGTACAGTAAATACTACAAAACACAGTACATCAAAATGTACTTAACGGGTAACAGACAAACACGTCAGTGGATTATTATGGCGTCTAAAGAGCAAAAGTTAATGCCAACCACAGAAGGTGGTTTAGACTTTAAATTAAACATGACGCATATGTTAGATGGATACCCTGGTATGGAACACTCTTTACCTATATATCCTTTATATAAAGATGTTACCAAATCTTTTGCTACTAGTAAAATAACATTAACGCCTACATTAATTGTTGCGTATGGTGGCCCTTGGGCAGAAAACTTTTATTACACCACAGAAAGTCCTTTACACGATCCTAAGCTTAATCGTTTTACTCCTTACGAAGAGCTCAATCAAAAAGCGGCTAGAAGAGCGGGTAGTTTAGGTGGTTGGTTTACACCGGAAGATCATGTATTTCAAAAACACGCCGAAGGTTTAAAAAGTATTGTAGACCAAGGTGGTTTAGTAGGTGTGGGTAGTCATGGACAATTACAAGGTCTTGGATACCACTGGGAACTTTGGAGCATTGCAAGTGGTGGTATGAAACCACTCAATGTGCTTAAAACAGCTACCATACTTGGTGCCGAAGCACTTGGATTAGATAAAGATTTAGGAAGTATTGAATCAGGAAAACTAGCTGATTTAGTAATCATGAATGACAATCCTTTAACCAATATCAGAAATACAAACAAGATCAAATACGTACTTAAAAATGGTCGCTTGTATGATGGTAATACACTGGATGAAGTATATCCAAATGCAAAAAAATTAGACATCAGTTCTTGGACTAAAGCTGCACCGGTTGTAAATACACCTGTAAAGCAATAGTATAGAATGTATTCAAATAAAAAAGCGGCATCCATTTTGGTGCCGCTTTTTTTATGTAATAAAAGGTCAAATTAATATTTAGGATGTATGCCCGTATAATTATGTGGCGTTATCTTTTTTAATTCTGCTTTAACTGCGGCACTTACTTTAAGTTTAGAAATAAATGCGTGAATAGATTTTTTATCGATGCTATTATTACCTCTGGTTAAATCTTTTAAAGCCTCGTAAGGGTTATGGTAATTTTCTTTACGTAAAATGGTTTGAATAGCTTCTGCTACAACCGCCCAATTGTTTTCTAAGTCAGCTTTTAGTTTAGCTTCATTAAGCACTAGTTTACCAAGTCCTTTTTCAATAGATTTAATAGCGATGGTCATATGTGCAACCGGCGTTCCAATATTACGTAGTACCGTAGAATCGGTTAAATCTCTTTGTAATCTACTAACAGGTAATTTAGCGGAAAGGTGCTCTAATAGGGCATTTGCCATCCCTAAATTGCCTTCTGCATTTTCAAAATCGATAGGGTTTACTTTATGTGGCATGGCACTAGAACCCACTTCGCCTTTTTTTGTTTTTTGCTTAAAGTAATCCATAGATATGTATGTCCAAATATCTCTAGACATGTCAATCAAAATGTTGTTGATGCGTTTTAAATTATCAAAATGAGCAGCAAAATAATCGTAGTGCTCAATTTGAGTGGTAAACTGCATACGCTGAAGCCCAAGTCTGTCCTCAACAAATTCGTTCCCAAGTTCTACCCAATTTCTTTTTGGAAAAGCAATATGATGGGCGTTAAAATTACCGGTAGCACCACCAAATTTAGCTGCATATGGAATATTTAAAAATAGTGCAACTTGGTTATGGATACGCTCAACAAAAACCATAAACTCTTTACCTAATTTGGTAGGAGAGGCAGGTTGGCCATGTGTTCTAGCAAGTAAAGGAATGTTTTTCCAGGTTACGGCAAGGTCTTGAATATGCTGCATTAAATTAATAAGGGCAGGTAAATAATCAAATTCCATGCTATTTTTCCAGCTTAATGGAATGGCAGTATTATTAATATCTTGAGATGTTAAACCAAAATGGATCCACTCTTTTAATTCACTACAGTTTGCTTTGTCTAATTGTATTTTTAAAAAGTACTCAACCGCTTTAACGTCGTGGTTGGTTGTGGCTTCAATTTCTTTGATGGCTTTTGCATCCGCTTCACTAAAATTTTCTTTTAGTTCTAGTAAAAAGGCTTTTGCTTTTGCAGGTAGTTTAAAAAACTTTTTATCGGCTAAAAAAACAAAATAATCGATTTCAACAATCACCCTGTATTTAATAAGCGCAAATTCAGAGAAATATTCGTCTAATTGTTGTACTTGCTTTCTGTAACGGCCATCAATTGGCGAAATAGCGGTTAATTGACTTAATTCCATAATTTGATATCGATTAATGGGTAATTATTGTTTCTTTGCATGCAAATCTACTTCAATTGAGCAAAATAATACGTGTTGGAGCTGTAAGTTATTTAAATACAAAGCCATTACTCTATGGTTTACAGCATCATGCCGTATCTAAAAGCATAGAATTAATTGAGGATTATCCGGCCAATTTGGCTAGGGCCTTACAAGATAATGCCATTGATATTGGACTTGTACCAGTTGCTGTAATACCTAGTTTACCTGAAGCGCATATCATTTCTGATTATTGTATTGGTGCTACTGGACCAGTAGCATCAGTATGTATTTTTAGTAAAGTGCCCATGGAGCAAATACAATCCTTGTATTTAGATTACCAAAGTAAAACCTCGGTAAATCTTGCCAGGGTATTATTAAAAAATTATTGGAAAAAAGATATTCAACTTTTAGAAGCTCCAACAAATTTCATGGATTTAATTGAAGGCACTACTGCGGCCGTAATAATTGGTGATAGGGCTCTAGATAAATACGATAGCTATCCGTTCAACTATGATTTAGCCGAAGCATGGATTAGTTATACTGGTAAGCCATTTGTATTTGCAACTTGGGTGTCTAATAAGCAATTGGATACTGACTTTATTGCTTCGTTTAATGAAGCCAACGCACTTGGTCTAGTTAATATTGATACGGTAATTGAACAGCTTTCTGCTGATAATAACAGTTATGATTTGCATACTTATTTTACAAAAAACATTAGCTATACATTAGATGCAGCTAAAAAAGAGGGAATGGCGCAGTTTTTATCTCTTTTTTAATAACTACTTATAGTTTTTTGTAATTCTATTTTTTATAAACTTCCAGATGTACTGAAACGACACCCTGTTTTCGGTGTAAATCACTTCTTTATTGTCAATTAGTGTTTTTATATTGGTAAGGTACCAGTCTTTGTGTTTATCTACAATGTACCCAATCAGCGCTGCTCTATTAGGAATGGTATCGTTGGCGAGGGTAGATTTAGCTGTTTGTCTGTAATACAATAAGTGCTCTGGAATTACATGCACGTTTAAATTTTTTTGTGCAATTCTGATATAAAATTCCCAATCTTCGTAACCCATTTTCATGGCTTCATCGTATCCGCCTACTTCATCCCACACCGTTTTTTTAACCATGGCGCAGGCAGGGCATTGATTGGAAAATAAAAAGTTAGCAGCCGATCCTCCTCTTGGTTTTGAACTGCCTGTTTTGTTACCAAAAAAACGGATATAACTTGTTACCACAGCGGTTTGTGGCTCCTTTTCAAATACGGCTAAAGCTTTTACAAAAAAGGTGTTATCAAAATAATCATCGGCATCTAGTGCAGCTATATAAACGCCTTTGGCATGTTTAGCGCCTGTGTTTCTAGCCGCCGACATACGCGCATTGGCCTGATGAATCACCTGAATTTGTGGATCGGTATGTAAAGTATTTAAATAACTAATGGTGGCTTCGTCTGTAGAGCCATCATTTACCACAATAATTTCAAAATTGGTAAAGGTTTGCTGCTTGAGTTTAGCAATGGTTTCAGGTAAATATTTACCATCATTATAACAAGGAATAACTACACTGATGTGTGGGTTTGTCATTAGGGTTTGATTTACCTGTAACAAAATATATTAAGTTGAACATCATAGATGGTGCCCGTTTGTTTTTGATAAAAAGGCATTTCTAAATTATCGGCTGCCATTTTTATATAGCACTTAAAGCCTGCTTCAGAAACAATACGTAAGATGGTATCTAATTTGTATGTCTCGCTTGCTAAACCATGGTATTCGATAAACATATTTTGCACCCGGTTAAGCTCATTAGCAATGTCTTGTATAACTGCATATTCGGCGCCTTCAATATCAATTTTTAATAAATCAATGGATGAATGTTCCGATAATATCGAAGCTAATTTTACGGTTGGAACTGTTGAGTTACTGTTTCCAGAAACATCAATACTACTAGCTTCCGAACCTTTATTGTTAAATGATATAGTTGCGTTTTCTGTCCAAACAGCAGCCTTGTGAAGTGTAAAATTTATAACACCATTTTGTACCATATTTTGTTGAAAGATATCCGCTAAACTATCATCTGGTTCAAAAGCAATGAGTGTTGCATTTGGATAAATGGTCTTAAAGTATAAACTACTAATACCAATATTGGCGCCGCAATCTATTATGACAGGATTATTGCTTACAGATTCAAAACGGTATATTTCACATACAAATATTTCTTTATACGTTTTAAGGAGTTCGTAAGGTCTTTTGTATAAAACGGATACAGGGCCTAGTTTTCTTAATTTAAGGGTTGAATCATCTTCGTGTTTGATAATTTTCGATTTAACCCATGGAATAGGTGCAAACCTGGTTTTGGCCTCAGTCCAATTGAGGTTTTTTCTAATGCCTTGCAGTATATTTGTAATCAAGCCCATAATTACGTTTCATTAATGAATCAACCACTTGTATCTATATGTATTCCTGCTTATAAAAAGCCTGAATACGTTGTTCGTTGCATCGAATCGGTGCTCAAGCAAACCTACAAGCAGGTTGAAATTGTCATTTCTGATGATTCTCCCAACCAAGATATAAAATTAGCAATAGAATCTTACAATTCTAGCATCTCTATTAAATATTATCACAACCAGCCAGCATTAAAAAGCCCTATTAATTGGAACAACGCGCTTAACAAAGCAACTGGCGAGTTGTATATGCTAATGCACCAAGACGATTGGTTTGAATCGAGTAATGCCATTGAAACCTATGTGCAAACTTTTGATGCTAACCCAAATGTAGATTTTGTTTTTTGTAGAAATACAGCCATCCAACCAGATGGACAAATATTAGAATTACAGGCCATTCCATCCTTACTACAGGATATGCAAAAGCATCCCAATCATTTGGTAAGGGCAAACGTTATTGGGCCACCTAGTAATACCATGTTACGTAGTAAGGTAACTGTTAGGTATGACGAAGCATATATTTGGCTTGTGGATGTAGATTATTATGTTCAATTACTAGAATCTGGTCATACCTATAAATACCTCGATGCGCATCTCGTAAGTATTGGATTACATGAAGATCAAACAACCGTTTTTTGCCGTAATAACGAAGACGTAATTATTAAAGAAAACATCTGGTTTGCCACTAAAATAGGGAACAAAGCATTTAAGGATATTTTTATTTACGATTATTATTGGCGCTTATTACGCAACTATAAAATACGTTCGGTAAATGATATCACTGTCACAGGTGTTTCTGAAAACACAATTTTACCTATTATTCGCCACATGCTTGGTTTGCAAAAATATTTTCCATTATCTATTTTAAAAATGGGGGCTATTTCTAAATCTCTTATGTTTTTTAATTATTTGTTCAAACCCAAACATTAAAAAGCATGCTTTCTGTTGTAATTGTAAATTTTCATTCTACACCCTGGCTAACAAAACTTTTTGATTCAGTTAAACTGTTATACGGGTCAGAAAATATAGAATGGTTAGTGGTTAACAATGCGTCTAACCCAGGCGATCAACAAAGTTTGCAACAGCAATTTCCTTTTATCAACTGGCTCGAAATGGGCTACAATGCTGGTTTTGCAAGGGCTTGCAATAAAGGCATAGAGGCTTCTAAAGGTGACACTGTATTACTATTAAACCCTGATACGTATTTTACCGATGGTAGTTTAACTACTTGTTATAATAATTTAAAAGCGAGTGAAGCTGTTGCATGTGGGGTTCAACTCTATACACCAGAAGGCCTCCCTCAATACAGTGCATCTCATTTTATGCGTGGTGGATTAAATTATTTATTAAAAATTCCGATTTGGGGATCAATCCTTAAAAAAATAGGTTCTAGTGCTCAAGTAACTAAACCAAGTTTAGATCAAGCACAGGGAACACAAAAAGTAGGTTGGATTTCTGGCGCGTTTTTAATGGTAAAAAAAGAAGCTATTGATAAAGCTGGTATGCTGGATGAATCGTTTTTTTTATATGGCGAAGAAGTAGAGTGGTGCTTCAGGCTTGGTAAAATAGGTTCACTTGAATTATATGGTAATTTAAGCGTGGTACATTTAGAAGGCGTTAATATTTCAAATGCAAGTGGGAGTGAGGTTAATGATTATAACCATGTTTTTGATAAAAAAGGTTTGCAGCTCATGGTATCTAACCATTTATTGGTGCGCAAAGTTTTTGGACTTGGTTGGTGTGTATTCCATTACCTCAATTACATGTGGGGAGCCCTTGTTTGCATCGTTGCAAATCCAATCAAGCAAAAGAAAATAGCATTTTTATTTTTAGGTAATTGCCTACGATTAACCGTATGGATGCCTGCTATAATTTTAAATGTAAAAAAGCTTTACAAAGTATTGTAGCTTTTAAAGTCCAATGAGTCCTTTGAGTGTATCAATTCTAAACTTTACAATGGGCCAAAATTGTTGAGGTTTGCCTTTAAATGTATAGCCAATACCGAGTACAATAGCAGCACCTAACTTTACTAGATATTCGATAATCTTTTTAACATAACTGAAACCACCAATGGCTAAAGTTCTAGTTTTTTCGCCACGCCCCATACCGCTAGCCACATTGTATAAATAAGTTGGTGTAAGCTTTTTGGTTTCAACAATATGATGCACTACAATAGATGGATCATAATAAATGGTATATCCAAGTGCCATGATGCTATAAAAAAGGGCTTTCCCTTCTCCACCAATTCTTACCGTACCAACTACGCCCGGAAGTGCTTCATTAAATCCACCTACTTTATCGTAAATGTCTTTTCTGACAATCATGTTAGACTCTAGTGGATACTTGCCGTTTTTAAAAGCTGTATAAGATTCATTGTAATGAAAATGTCCAACCATCGATGATACATAATAGCTCATCCAATCCGGTTCATGAGGTATATATTTTGGAATAATTCTACCACCAAATCCAACACGGTCTGGGTAGTCAGTAATATGCTGTAAAATATTTTGAACAAAATCAGGAAAAGCAACTGCGTCATCATCCATAAAACAAAGCCATTGACCCTTAGCTATTTTTGAGCCTGTGTTACGTGCATAAGACGCTCCCTGCCTTGTTTCTGAAGTAATTGTAAAATTACCAAGTGGGTGGGCTGCTCTCCATTCATTGGCTATTTGCAAACTTTTATCTGACGAATTATTGTCTACAAAAATCACTTCAAAATCCTGCAAACTTGCATTACCCTCATATAAGCTAGAGAGTGCGCCAGTTATATAACCCGCTCTATTATAACTACAAATAATAATAGAAAGCATTATACTTTATTTGATTTGGATCTTACATAAAAAACAATCGATCCGATGGCTAGAAGCCATACTAGGCTTACAGCTACAAGACCTAGTTTATTTGCAAGTATGACCTCTGTTGGTTCAAACCTAAAAGTGATTGTATGCGCACCTGCTGGTACTTCGATGGTACGTAATACATAATTACATTTATAGACAGGCGTTTCTTTATCATCAATGAATGCTTTCCATCCATAAGGGTAGTATACTTCACTAAATACAGCTAATTGTTTTGAACTTGAATTACTAGCATATTCCATTTGATCGTTTTGTTTACGAACAAGCTTAATACTTGCCAAACTATCTTTTGTATATGCTGTATCTAATTTCCAGTCTTGTTTTTCGGCAATAGCAAGTGAAGCTGGATCAAAACTTGTAATGGCTTTCATTACAGCTGCAGCGTCAGCTTGTAGAGACACGCGCTCAACAAACCAAGCATTACCCAGTGCATCCGGATTGGCAATGGTATCTTTTGACAAATCCCCCTGAATAAAATACTTGGTATTTAACATATTAGCTGTAGGCATACAGTTAGGGAAATTGTACCACTGATTTTCTATGAGGTCTTGATAAATGCTCAGTTTAGCAGGATGGTATCCACCAACACTATGATGAAAGTATGAGTTAAGAGCACCTGAATTAAATGCTCCATTAATACCTCCGCGTAAATCAAGTACACGGTAGTAACTCGTGTCTTTTAAAATGGCCGCATCGGTAGGTGTTGGGTTAAAATTAGCTTCGGCCTCAACTGCGTCTGAAAAATTAGACTCATTAAAATATTGTAAGTCTACTTTAAATAAGTCAAATAGTGCTACAAAACCAATGGCTATGACAAAAATATGTAGCGATAAAAACTTCTTATAGTATAAAAATATAGCCACAAATAAAACCGCTGCTAATCCAAGTGATTTAAATAAATCTGAAGAAAACATCGCTTGTCTGTCAGCCGCTAAACCATCCACTAAACTTGCTACTGGTGCTTCAAATGCAGCGCGTTGGTTGGCATCCGGAATTTTTTGCACTTGTTGAATTAAATCAGCTTCGGTAGTACTTTTAAAGTTTTGCGTAGCATAAAAATAAAAGGCCACTAAAAATAAACCGGCCGTAATAAATAAAGCAGGTTTTATCTTTTGTAAAAACGTTTCTTTATTGTCTGCAAATTTGTTAGCAATTTCTTGTACACTTAAAATGGCCATCATGCCTAATAATAAAGTAGGAATCACCATAATCATACTAGGTGCCCTAAACTTATTATAAAAAGGCAAATGGTCTAACATAAACACGTTAAAGCTTTCGAGGTACAAGCCATAAGAAAGTAATAGAGATAGTATTACAGCACCACCAATCCAAAAACGGTGTTTGATATTTTTAAATCCAAATCCAATAAGGGCTAATAAGCCAAATAAGAATCCAATGTATGGAGGGCCGGCTGTATATCCAATGCCACCCCAGTAAAAACGAATATATCCTTGTAGCTGTTGTGCAACTTCTTGAGGCATGCTTTGAAGCGCTTCAATAGCTTTAGAACTAGCTGGATCAATATTGTTAGGGTCGCTACCTCCACCGTAGATGTTAGGGAATAATAATACAAGCGGCTCTGGTTTTAGCATACTATAGTCTAATGCATAGGCTTTACTTAATCCTTCGGTGGCTTTGGTACCATCTGCTTTTGCTAGTACAGAACCTCCTCTAATGGATGCTTTTCCATAATTATACGTACTAAAAAGCATTGGAGCATTACTTAAAATACCAAGTAATATTACAATTGCGGCTCCTGCAAAGCATTGTACAATTGATTTGTAGGTTTTTGCCTTAATCCAAAGAATTAAATAATACACCGAAATAAATCCAGCAATAATAAATGTGTAGTATGCAATTTGAAGGTGGTTGCAGCCAAATAGTTCAGTACTTGCTATGGCTAGTAATAGTAGACCTGCAATAAATTTTCGCTCGTATACAAGTATTAAAGAGCCTATAAAAAATGGCATGTAGGCAATGGCGTGTAATTTGGTGATATGACCAACAATTGCAATAATAGGATTATAGGTTGCAAACCCATATCCAAGTGCTCCAACAATGCCTATTAAATAATGAACACCAAGTACCTGCGATAAAAAGTAAAATGCAAGGCATGCTAAGAAAAAATAGCCCATGGGTTCGGGTAAGCCCATTTGAAATACGGCGTCTAATTTACCGAGTGAAAATGCAAATGGAATGATACCCGTTATCTGATAAGCAGGCATTCCAGCAAACATGCCATTTGTCCAATAAGGAAGTGATCCTGTAGCTTCTTTACTTTTAAGTGCATCTTGCGCCATTCCTTTCCACTGTACCACATCCGATTGTTGTAATACTTTACCTTGTAAAATGGGTTTACAATATAGTACGGCAACAATTAAAAATATACCAATGGCTATTAAATGCGGAATTAATGATTTCAGGTTCAACTGCTTCATGTATATGGATTTTCAGGTGCTACAAACCTAACAAAATTTTACTTTAAAATGCCCTTTCAAGGCTTCAAAGTAACCAACTTACACGTATTTTTAGGGTATTATTCAAATCATGAAGAAATATCATTTTTATTCTAAAATTACATTTATTTGTAATATATTATTTTGTATCTGTTTGTATGTGAGAGGCGTAAAATTGGGAACAGCATCCAATGATATGATTATGCCATTTAGTTCAGCTATTATTATTTTAGGCTGGTTTGTTGCACCCGTGCTCACCTTTATCGAAAACATTTACTTGTTTTGGTTGTTTATACATAAGCAAGAGTCGGGAATGCCAGCTTGGCGAATAGTGGCCACCGTACTCTTTTTAACTGCTCAAATATTTTTTCATTTTTTAATGCCTTCATGATTCATTCAATTCTAAAAGACAAACCCACCAAACTATTTGTAAGTATTGCTGCTTTTTTTGTAGCCAATGCGCTTATAGCAGAATGTATTGGCGGTAAAATATTTTCTCTTGAAAAAGTGTTTGGCATGTCGCCCTCTAATTTTAACATTTTTGGGCAATCTGGTTTAGCTTTTAATTTAACCTGTGGGGTATTATTATGGCCCCTAGAATTTATAGTAACAGATATTGTAAACGAATATTACGGCCCAAAAGCAGTTAAGCGAATTAGCTACACAGCTGTGGTGTTAATCATTTACGCCTTTATTATGTTTTATGGTGCTATACAAGTTGCGCCCGCCGATTTTTGGATTGGCTCCAAACAAACGGAAGGTATTGATAATATGCAAACTGCTTTTGGGGGCATATTTGGTCAGGGTATGTGGATTATTTTGGGAAGCATTACGGCCTTTTTAGTAAGCCAGCTTATTGATGTTACCGTCTTTCATAAAATCAAAAAACTAACCGGAGAAAAATGGGTATGGCTCAGGGCCACAGGTTCTACGGTTGTATCTCAATTGGTAGATAGTTTTATCGTTTTGTTTATTGCATTTAAAATAGGGAATGGTTGGACTTGGCAATTGGTACTTGCCATTTGTCTAGTAAATTATGCATATAAATTTACCATGGCCATTGTGTTAACCCCACTTATATATATTATCGAAAAACAAATTGATAATTACTTAGGTCATGAAACTGCACAAAAAATGAAACGTGCTGCTATGGGCATCGAAAACGAATAGTTTTACAAAGTTCTTAAAAGACTAGTAATAACAATTTTATCGATAGGAAGGCTCATGGCATCTTCAGATAAGGCATTGAGCGGAATCCATCTGGTATGCTCTGCCTGACCATTTTTATCCGCAATTTCGTCTGGTTTAAATTCAAAAGCAGTAGGCCTGGTTTGTAATGGTTCTAGACTTATTGGTTGTACATAATAATATATAGACAAGATTTGATCTCCGGCTCTAAATGCAGAAGGCTGGTAAAAGTCTGTGGTATAAATATGATCGCCAACGGTAACATCAAGTCCAGTTTCTTCTTGAAATTCTCTGACCAAACAATCACGTGTGCCTTCTCCAAATTCGAGGCCGCCACCAGGTAGTTTGGTAAAATAATCGCCTCTAATAAATTCGTCACTTACTAAAAGCCCCTTAATAGGATCTATTAAAACGCCATATACGCGAACTGTGATGTGTGACATGTTAAAACCATTTCTTTTTCATAAAATACCAACTAATAATACCAGCAATGGCTAAAGACAATCCAATGGGAATATAAAACGAGTAGGGGTTATGAGCACCCGGAATATGGTCTACATTCATTCCATAAATACTTGCTACCATTACAGGAAGAGATAAAATAATGGTAATGGATGTTAGACGCTTCATTACATTATTTAGGTTATTGCTGATAATACTTGCAAAAGCATCAAGAGTACTGGTTAATATATTGGTGTAGATATTGGCCATTTCTAGTGCCTGACTGGTATCTACAATAAGGTCATTTAAAAATTCTCTTTCCTCTTCATTTAACCCTAAAAAATTAGTGCGCTCTAATTTCATCATGAGCATCTCATTGCTGCGAAGTGCTGTAACAAAATAAACCAAGCTTTTTTGGATACGCATTAGATTTAGTAAATCGACGTTGCTATTACTTTGATATAGACTAGACTCATACTGGTTGCGTCTGATATTGATTTCCTTCAAAAATTCCATAAAGTTTTGAACGACCTTTTCAAAAACTTTTAGAATCATCATGTTTTTTTTGTCAGGATGTCTTTTTTGAAAAGAATTTAAAAACTTATTAATAGCGCCATTATCAAATGAGTTAACCGTAATAATTTGGGTATGCGTTAAAATGATACAAATTGGGATGGTAATATAAAATGCATCGCTATCATTAAATGAGTTGTTTTCTGTGGGAGTTTTAATAACCACAAATTTTACATTGTTTTCAATTTCATAGCGGGGTCTTTCATCGATATCCAAAGAGTCTCTTAAAAATTCGATAGGGATATCTAATGATTCACTTAACTCAATAAATTCCTCTTCTTTGAAAGGAGGCACTAGGTTAACCCAAGCGCCAGTATCAGGCTTGTCAATTTCAACCGTTTGTCCTTCTATGTTTTTAAAATATTGAATCATATAGCGCCGTTAAATATTAAATTGTTATTTGACCCTCATACACAAGTGACGCAGGACCGCAAAGCCACACATTGTTATAGTTTTGAGCATTTACTTTATTAAATTTTATTAGAAGACTTCCCCCAAGCGTTCTAATTTTTGTTTCTTGATGGCCGAATGTTTCGGCACTCATTGCAATTGCAGCAGCAGTAACACCAGTGCCACAACTAAAAGTTTCATTTTCTACACCACGCTCGTAGGTTCTCACAAAAAGTTCGTTCTCATTCCATTCTACAAAATTTACATTGATGCCAACTTTGTTGTAGGTTTCGTTATAGCGTATTTTTTTGCCTTCTGTAAAAACATCATAGTTTAAAAGGTCTGATACAGGCTTAATATAATGTGGTGATCCAGTATTTAAAACAGTTGCTTCATGTACAATCGATATTTCTTGCACATCAATCATTTTTAAATGTATCCAACCATTTTCATCAATAACTGCCTGATGCTCTCCATCTGAAGCTATAAAATTGTACTTATTTGCTTGTATGCCTTTATCAAAAGCAAATTTGGTTAAACACCTGCCACCATTACCACACATCGTACCCAGGGCTCCATCTGCATTATAGTATACCATTTCAAAATCATAGCTCTCATGCTTGTTTAAGAGCATTAGACCATCTGATCCGATACCAAAATGGCGATCACACAAAAAGGCAACCTGCTCCTTAGATAATTGAATATTAGCTTCTCTGTTATCTAGTATAACAAAATCATTTCCAGTACCTTGGTATTTGTAAAATTGTAACAACATGCTTATAGTGTTGAAATAATATCTAAAGATTGTTTGATCAAATTTTCTACAGCCGCATTGCCATCTTTGCTAAAAGTTTGCGAAACTCTATTGGCCACAATCGCACTTAAACTTAAACATTGATGACCCTGTAATTTCCCCAATCCATATATAGCACTTGTTTCCATTTCAAAATTGGTGATTTTATGAGGGCCGAAATTAAAAGTTGTTAATTGATCGATGAGCTCCGTATGCATGAGTGGTAAACGTAATACCCTGCCTTGTGGCCCATAAAATCCGGGACAAGTTACTGTTATTCCCTGATGATAGCCTGTTACGAAATGTTTAAGTAATTTAACACTTGCGCCAGTTATATAAGGACCAGAAAATGATTTGTTAAGGGTAATCTGATCTTCAAATGCTTTTAATATTTGAGCTTCTTCACCATTGTTTTCGTGTTTGTAAAAATGGAGTAAGTTGTCAATACCAAGTCCGTGCGTGCTAGCCACAAAACTATCTACTGGAATATTGGCCTGCAAAGAGCCTGATGTGCCAAGTCTGATAATTTGGAGGGTAGTTAATGTATTTTTAATGGTTCTGGTCTCAAAGTCAATATTTACGAGCGCATCTAATTCATTTAAAACAATGTCAATATTATCTGGGCCAATACCAGTAGAAACCACAGAAAGCCTTTTGTTGCCTATAAACCCTGTATGGGTTATAAACTCTCTGTGTTGGCTTTTATGTTCTATACTGTCAAAATACTTACTAACTTCAGAAACCCTGTCTGGATCTCCAACAGTTAAGACGGTGGTGCCTAATTCTTCGGGGCGTAGGTCTAAATGATAAACGGCGCCTCTATTATTTATGATTAGTTCACTTTCGGCAATTCTTTGCATTTGGGCTAATTTTCAACAAATTTCGGGTATTCAGATTTAGAATTTTGATTTTCCTTTCTTTGCTTTATTTTCGCAGTCCAATAATTGGTCCTGTGGCCGAGTGGCTAGGCAGAGCTCTGCAAAAGCTTCCACAGCGGTTCGAATCCGCTCGGGACCTCAAAACCCTTTAAAATAGCTCCTTTTGGAGCTATTTTTTCTTAAATTTAAGCGAATTAAGCCATGAAATACACGCAAACTATTGGAATTATCGCCTCTTTAATTGTGATTGCATGTTCTTTTTTGCCATGGAGTATTGTGGTTTCGGAGCAAATTACCATCTCAGGATTTGCAACTGAGGGCACAAGATTTGGTAAACCAGGGATGTTTTTGAACTTTTTTACCATTATTGCTATCATTTTGTTTCTAATTCCTGCCATTTGGGCCAAACGCACCAATATTTTTATTGGCGCTATTGTTTTCACTTGGAGCCTTAGAAATTATATTTTAGTTTCAACCTGTTTAATGGGAGAATGTCCAGTAAAGCAACCCGCACTGTATACACTAGTTATCGCAAGTGGCGTTGTTATGTTAATGACTTTGCTTCCTAAATTAAATACTCCAAAAAAGTAAACATTGTCTAAGAGTTCCGTAGCTATCGTTATTTTAAATTATAATGGAAAAAAGCATTTAGAAACTTTTTTACCATCTGTATTAAATACGACCTATGAACATGCAAAAGTGATTATCGCAGACAATGGTTCAACGGATGATTCTGTTTCATTTTTAGCCGCAAATTATCCGTCAATTACCCTCTTACAAAGAGATACCAATGAAGGTTTTGCAGGTGGGTACAATTGGGCTTTATCTCTGGTTGATGCCGATTATTTCGTACTCTTAAATTCTGATGTTGAGGTAACGCCTAATTGGATAGAACCTATGGTATCACTACTTGATAACAATAATAATATTGCTGCTTGCCAGCCTAAAATTCTTTCATATTCCGACAAGAATTATTTTGAATATGCGGGTGCAGCTGGTGGATGGATTGATGCTTTAGGCTATCCTTTTTCTAGAGGAAGAATTTTTGATGTTTGTGAAAAAGATAATGGTCAATATGATGCGTGCGAACCCATTTTTTGGGCCACAGGGGCTTCTTTATTTATTAGAGCCAACTATTTTAAAAAAGTAGGAGGGCTAGATGAAAGTTTTTTTGCCCATCAAGAAGAAATTGATCTTTGTTGGAGACTTCAAAGAGCTGGATATGCTATCATGAGTTGTCCAAATGCTGTGGTGTATCATGTAGGAGGGGGGACGCTTCCAAGAGGTGGAAGAAAAGTGTTTTTGAATTTTAGAAATAACCTTTTAATGCTTGGTAAAAACCTGCCAATCAACGAACTTCTTTGGAAAATACCGGCGAGATTTTGCTTGGATGCAATATCTGCTTGGAAAGGAGTCCTACAAGGTGATTTTTCTTTCTTTTATGCTATTGTAAAAGCCCATATGTCAGTGATGTCTATATGGACAAGGCAACTTCTTAAAGGGGGTGAAAAAAGGCTTTATATCCCTAAAAAACCAATGGGAACATTAACTGGTGTGTTTTGTGGTTCTATTATTTGGTGCTATTTTATAAAAAAACAAACCAGATTTTCTGAAATTATTTCACGAAAGACGATGTAAATATTCAATGTTACCTTATTTTTGCATCTCCAAAACAATACTATGTCTGAGCAAACAAATAATATCCCGGAAAAAGATTTAGCCAGCAATTGGGTATCTTCTTCAAGATTCTTATTTTATTTACATGTTTTTTGTATCCTAGCATTTGTTTTAGGCGGTTGTTACCGTTTATATAACCAAGGTTATAAAGGCAAACCGGACGTTGAAGTGCAAGGAAGTAGCCAATACAAACCTGAATACAAATAATTTTATTGAAATTTTCAATAAAAAATTTTGTCAGCAACTGTAGAATCCTATTTTTGCACTCCTAATTTAGTTCTTTACAATCAAGCGAAAGTAGCTCATTTGGTAGAGCACGACCTTGCCAAGGTCGGGGTGGCCGGTTCGAGCCCGGTCTTTCGCTCTAAATCCCGAGCTTTGTTCGGGATTTTTTTTACACCATGCCCTGGTGGTGGAACTGGTAGACACGCAGGACTTAAAATCCTGTTCGCCGCAACGCGAGTGCGGGTTCGATTCCCGCCTGGGGCACTATCCCTTCGCTTATGCGAGGGGATTTTTTTTGCTATCTTGTGAGCATAATTCATTCAATGGCTCATCATAAGCACCGAACAGCATCCGATTGTCTAAATTGTGGCACTATTGTGGCAGGTAAGTTTTGCCATAATTGTGGGCAAGAAAATATCGAGGGTAAAGAAACCTTTTTCCTAATCGTATATCATTTTATAGAAGATATCACCCATTTTGATGGAAAACTCATAAAAACGCTTAGGCTACTCCTTACAAAGCCAGGTTTATTAACAAAAGCATACGTTGATGGGAAAAGAGTTAGTTACATTCATCCCATCAGAATGTATATATTTATTTCAGCTGTTTTTTTTCTGTTCATATTTTCTGGAGATCAAAAAATTATAGATGTAGATACAAAGTCATCTAAATCATCAGGTATCGTATTTGGTGATAGTACTTTTAACACGGTTGCGAGGTATGATAGTGCACAAAAAAAATTGCCGCAGCAAAAAAGAGATGGTTGGCTTACTTCTAAACTTACTAAACAGCAAATACTTATTAATAATAAGTATGGTAATGATCAAAATAGAATATTAAATGCTGTAGTAGAAAATTTCAAACATAATTTCTCTAAAATATTATACCTATCGTTACCCATTTTTGCTTTTTTCTTATGGGTCTTATACAAACGGAATAAGTCGTATTATTTTGCCGACCACATGATATTTTCAATACACTTGTACTGCGCGTATTTTATCATCATTTTTATCTACACAATGCTAGAGATTGTTGTAAAGTTTTTTACACCATCCACAGCTATTTTAGATGTTATTTATTTTGGTTCACTGCTATTTTATTTTTATAAAGCTATTCGTGTGTTTTATGGTCAATCCAGAAAAAAAACGATGCTTAAATTTATGTTCATTAATATTTTGAATATTTTTTCTTTTATGTTTTTATTTCTTGCGCTAATCTTATTTTCCTTATTTACACTCTAATGACCATTCTTTTATTTGATAATAATTTAAGACAACAGCTGTATCCATTTACGCATACTAGAGCTGTTGGAACTATAAGATCGGGTATTTTTACCCCACAAGAACGTTGGCAGCTCATTACTGGAAGTCAAGTTGAGTTATATACCACAAAGCTTTTACAGCCTTTATACGGAGCGCCACAAATCAGTGCAAATACTTTATGGATTGATGCAGCTCTTATTTTAAACTCTGTATTAATTGACCAAATAAAAGCATTACAATCCGGCCAATGTATATATGATACAACAGGTTTTATTGCAGGCTTTGGTGAGTCCAATCAAATTGAGGACTATGCCACTAAAACAAAGTTAGAAGATCAAAAGAGGATACAATATGCTTCTGATTTAGTTGAACATAATAACGCGCAAATCAGATTTGATTTTGCATTAGCGACTGTTGGTAAAACTTCGGCTCCAATTCCAAATACATGCACGGTTTCTAATCAAGAAAATATTTTTATTGAAGAAAACACAAACCTTTCTCATTGTCATTTAAATGCAAGTACTGGGCCCATTTATATTGCAAGCGGTGCAGAAATTCAGGAAGGATCATGTATTAGAGGCCCATTTGTATTGCTGAGCGATGCTTGTGTTAAAATGAACACAGTGGTATATGGAGCAACAACCATTGGGCCAAAAAGTATTGTAGGCGGCGAAGTAAAAAATAGCATTTTGTTTGGCAATTCAAATAAAGCACATCATGGCTATTTAGGTGATTCGGTCATTGGTGAATGGTGCAATTTGGGTGCTGGAACTTCTAATAGCAATGTAAAAAATACCGCAGGAAGTATTAGCATTTGGGATGAATCTGCAAATGCAAAACGCTATGTAGGTAATAAAATGGGCGTTTGCATGGGCGACTATGTAAAAACAGCCATCAATACAAGTATCACAACTGGAGCAACTATTGGTGTAGGTGCCAATGTTTTTTGTGCAGGGCTTACACCTAATATAGTTCCTCATTTTAGTTGGGGAATAGACATAAGCACGTATCAAATTGACAAACTTATAGATGATACAGCAGGCTGGAAAGCATTTAAGAACGAACCCTTTACAGACATTGAAAAACAGATGATCCGAGCTATCTTTGACACTTTAATAAATAACCCATCTTAAAATATAAGCAATCATGAGAAAGCAAATCGCAGCAGCCAATTGGAAAATGAATTTAACCCTAATCGAAGGGGAAGCATTACTTGACGCTATTAGTGCAAAGCCACATACTTTAGCGGCACACCAAGAAGCTATTTTTGCGGTACCATTTCCATACATATCCATGGCACAAGCAAAAGTGGGCGCTAAAACCAATGTGTATGTTGCAGCACAAAACTGTTCGGATAAAGCTTCGGGTGCTTATACCGGTGAAGTTTCTGTACATATGCTACAAAGCATGTGTGTTAAATATGTAGTGATTGGACATTCAGAAAGAAGAGAATATTTTAGCGAAAGCAACGAGTTATTAGCTCAAAAAGTTAATATTTGTTTAGACAATACAACTACGCCTATTTTTTGTTGTGGTGAACCGTTAGCTATCAGAGAGGCAGGTACGCAAAATGAGTATGTTGCTAAACAATTAACGGATTCTTTATTTCACTTAACAGCTGAACAGCTTGGACATGTTGTTATCGCGTATGAACCCATTTGGGCAATTGGTACCGGTAAAACTGCAAGTAGCGAGCAAGCACAAGAAATGCATGCTTTTATTAGAAGTCATATAGCTAGCAAGTACGGCCAATCAATTGCAGATTCTATCTCTATTTTATACGGAGGAAGCGTTAAAAGTGCCAATGCTGTAGAAATATTTAGCCAGCCCGACGTAGATGGTGGTTTAGTAGGCGGTGCATCGCTTATTGCAGATGAATTTGTTGCCATTATTAATGCGTTAAAAAAGTAGTTTTAAGCTTATCTTCGCGCCCTTATGAAGCAAATACGTAATTTTTGCATTATTGCACATATTGACCACGGTAAATCTACCCTGGCCGACCGTTTATTGGAGCATACCAAAACAATTGGTGAAAGAGACATGATGAACCAGGTTTTGGATGACATGGACTTGGAACGTGAAAAAGGTATTACCATTAAAAGCCATGCCATTCAGGTAAGCTACATGTATAAGGGTGTAGAATATATATTAAACCTTATTGACACTCCGGGTCACGTAGATTTCAGTTACGAAGTGAGTAGAGCACTTGCTGCTTGCGAAGGTGCTTTATTGTTAGTAGATGCTTCTCAAGGTATTCAAGCGCAAACAATTTCCAATTTATATTTAGCCATTGACAACAATTTAGAAATCATTCCGGTCATCAATAAGATTGACATGGATGGTGCTAAAATTCCGGAAGTAACGGATCAAATTGTTGATTTAATTGGTTGTAAGGCAGACGATATTTTACTAGCAAGTGGTAAATCAGGCATTGGTATTGAAGAGATATTAATGGCCATTGTTGAACGTATTCCTGCCCCAAGCGGTGATCCTGAAGCACCATTACAAGCACTAATATTTGATAGCGTATTTAATAGCTTTAGAGGTATTATCGTTTATTACCGCATCATGAATGGTGTCCTCAAAAAAGGAGACAAAATTCAGTTTGTGGCATCTGGTAACGATTATTTTGCAGATGAAGTAGGGGTATTAAAATTAAACATGACGCCAAAGCCTGAAGTAAGGGCAGGAGACGTTGGATATATTATTACAGGTATTAAAAATGCAAAAGAAGTTAAAGTGGGTGACACGATAACGCTTGCAAACAATCCTGGACAAATGATCAACGGTTTTGAAGAAGTGAAACCCATGGTATTTGCGGGTATATTCCCTGTTAATACCGACGAGTTTGAAGAACTCCGTGATTGTATGGATAAGCTTCAATTAAATGATGCTTCTTTGACCTTTGAACTTGAAACATCACAAGCGTTAGGCTTTGGTTTTAGATGCGGATTTTTAGGCCTCTTACACATGGAAATTATCCAAGAGCGCTTAGAACGTGAGTTTAACCAAACAGTTATCACTACGGTTCCCAACGTAGGATTTATTGCATACACAACGCGAAACGAAAAAATCATGGTTAACAATCCTACAGAAATGCCGGATCCTGTTAAAATTGATAGAATCGAAGAACCGTTTATTCGTGCACAAATTATTACACTCCCTGATTATATTGGTAACATTATGACCCTTTGCCTAGGCAAAAGAGGCATGCTTATTAACCAAAGCTATTTAACACCAACGCGTGTAGAACTTATTTTTGAAATGCCATTAACAGAAATCGTATTTGATTTCTATGACAAATTAAAAAGCTCTACAAGAGGTTATGCATCTTTTGATTATAACCCAATTGGCTACCGCGATGCAGACATCGTTAAAATGGACATCTTACTAAACAATGAAAAAGTGGATGCTTTAAGTGCCCTAATTCATAGAAGTAGAGCTGCCGATTTTGGTAGAAAATTATGCGAAAAGTTAAAAGAACTTTTACCTAAACAACAATTCCAAATTGCCATTCAAGCAGCTATTGGGGCTAAAGTAATTGCCAGAGAAAACATTAGTGCAATGCGTAAAGACGTTACTGCAAAATGTTATGGTGGTGATATTAGCCGAAAGCGTAAATTACTGGAAAAGCAAAAAGAAGGTAAAAAGCGTATGCGTCAAATTGGAAACGTAGAAGTTCCACAAGAAGCATTTTTAGCGGTACTCAAGCTCGACTAATTCTTTCTTTTAATGGGTTGATCTGGATTCACTTTAGGGTCTGGATCCAATTCTTTAATGCGGGGAAGGTGTACCCATTTGCCTTTATCCCAGCTAAAACCTTCGTAGGTTCCATAAGGCACTAGTGTTTCCTTTTTTTGAGGAATGTTTTCTTCGCTAATAAGGGTAGCAAAAATGATTAGGTCTAATTCAGGATCGTAATTCATTTTTACAATGGATTCCTTTTTATATTCTAATACAAACCTTGAGGTAGGTTGTTTGGGTTTGAAATCGTCGTTTTTATACACGAAATAATTACCTCCAAAAACAGGTTTATTCTCTGCATCAAAATACATGACTTCCATCCACTTTTTATGGGTAACAGCGTTGTTGCCATCAAGCCCTAATAATGTATAATAAGTTCTATTGTTGTATTTTTTAGGAATGATCTTATAATAAATAGCGCCAATCCAGTGTTTGGCGTCTCTAATTGAATCATTGGGGGCGTCTGTAAATTCGGAACAATCAAATAAAGGTATGAGTTGTAAACTTCCATCTTTAGCATTAAGTTGTATCGCACCTTTTTGACGGTAGCTTTTTTCATCTTCTGATAGTAGCTGCCAAGTAAATATTTTAAAAGTACTATCAGGAGAAAATAGGGTAGACACCGTAATTAAAGAATCAAAGCGATGATTAAAAGAAAACGGAGTTTTTAAAGCCCTTACCAATCCTTTGGTAAAGGCACTATCTGCCGAAACTCTTTCGGCGTATGTTTCTCCATTCACAATTTGATATGCTGGCTTTTTAATTTGATCCTCTAGTTGGGCAATATTTTGCGCAGCTATTTGATTACAAAGTAGTATACAAACAAAAAGTAATTTTTTCATTGTAGTTTTTAAAGTGCGTTTGCAAATTCAATTAAGGAGTTAAACCTAAAATCGATATTTGGGTGTGGAAATTCAACTTCAGGATGCGTGGTGGCTAAAAACACACTGTGCATACCGGCGTTACGAGCAAACCCCATATCGCTTAAACGGTTCCCAACCATGATGCTTTTGGAAAAATCAATTTCCGGAAATTGTTGTTGGGCCTGATAAGCCATGCCACATTGAGGTTTTCGGTTGGGTGAATTATCCGCCATATCGGAACAATAATAAATAGCATCGATACAGCCACCACCTAACTCAATTTGTAATTTTAAAGAATTATGGATACCATCTAAATCTTGATCAGTCATTAATCCTTTACCAATACCTTTTTGGTTAGTTACGATGATGATTTTTGAAAAAAGCGTTGCAAAAATGCGCATGGCATCTACCACGCCATCATATAGTTTTAATTCAGACACATTTCTGATATAGTCTAAATGCTTTTCATGATTTAAAACGCCATCACGGTCTAAAAACAGTGTCCAAGAAGGATCTATATTTTCTAAAATATCCATTAAGCAAATAATTGAGCTTCTACTAATTCACAAATAATATGTCCGATTAAAATATGGCTTTCTTGAATACGGGGGGTATCGTTGCTTGGAACATTGATAAGTACGTCGGATAATTCACTCATTTTACCACCAGCTGCTCCCGTAAATCCAATGGTTACAATGCCCATTGACTTAGCCATTTCAAAAGCTTTTACAATATTTCCAGAATTACCAGAAGTGCTGATTCCAATGAGTACATCACCTTTATACATGGTACCTTCTACAAGTCTACTATAAATATCATCGTAACTATAGTCGTTGGCCACTGCTGTTAAATAGGAACTGTTGCAATGCAGCGCATCTGAAGGAAGTGCTTTACGGTTCTTGTAAAAACGTCCCGAAAACTCGGCAGCTAAATGCTGAGCATCAGCAGCACTGCCGCCATTACCACAAAACTGTACTTTATAGCCGTTTGTAAAAGCAGTGGCTACAAGGGCAACGGCTGAACTAATTTTATCTAGAAATGCAGCATCAGAAACATACTGTTGTTTTACAGCAATCGAGCTTTCTATAATGGATTGTATTTTTTGTGTAGACATAGTATTATGATATTAAGTCCCAAATTTGATGGGTTAATTGATTCCAGTTGTATTTTTTCTTTTCTATTTCGATAGCAGGGGTAAAATGAGGTTCACCAAGTGCATACAATTTTTCTATTCCATGTGCAATAGAAACATAATCAGGCTCTGTAACTACACCCACAACGTTATTGGGTACCATAGATGCTAGTGCACCAACATTTGTTACTAGCATGGGTTTATTAAAATGAAAACAGAGTGGTGTAATACCTGATTGCGTGGCATGTTTATAAGGTTGTATCACAAAGTCGGTGGCACAAAAATAATTGCGCACATCCATGTCTGCAATAAAATCACTTTTTACAATAACATCATTGGTTAAATCCTCTTCCGCGATAATTTGTAAGTAAGGTTCTTTTTTATCGTAAAACTCTCCAGCTATAACGAGGGTAGGGATAATTTTCCCTTGTTTTTTTAAATATCCAAGTGCCCTCAATAAAAGATCAAGTCCTTTATATGCTCTTATAAATCCAAAAAATAAAATAATTGGATCAAAAGCGTCTAGTTCTAATTTTTGTCTAGCTTCTAACTTTGAAATGGGTTCGCCAAAATTATCGTAGAGTGGATGTACTACCGTGGCAGATGGTTTTTGCGTAAATAGGGTAAGGTCTTTTTGAACCTTTTCACTAAGTGTTACAAAAGCATCTACTTGACCTACAAAGTATTTAGTAAAGAGGGTGTCTAATGGACGCTTCTCGTGTGGCACCACATTGTCTGCGATACAAACCACTTTAGAAGTTTTATTTTTTCTGATAATTGAAGCAATTGTTCCTAGACATGGGCCCATAAATGGAATCCAGTATCTAACCACCACAAGGTCAGGTGCCATTTTATTTATTTCATTACCAATACGAACCCAGTTAAATGGATTTACTGAATTAACAACTTCCTTAATGGTTAAATGAATTGGTTTGGGTTCAGTGGCATATTGGCTTTTACCTGGAAATAAAAAAGAGGGGTATTGTAATGAAAAGGTATAGATGATTACTTCATGACCTTCATCCATAAATTGTTTAGCTAACCTTTCATTAAAAGTAGCGATGCCTCCGCCTCTTAATGGCCAAGCGGAACCGATAATGACTACTTTTTTTTTCATAACAATAAATTATGAACTATTTGTCTAAACCAATCTTTGAAGCGATTAAATACACATTTCTTTCTGTTGCATTACGTGCTACTAGTTCGGCAACAAAGCCCGTTAAAAAGAGTTGCATACCAATGACCATAGTGGTAAGGGCAATGTAAAAAGCAGGACGATTGGTTAAAGAAAAATCTTGGCTAGCAAATTTTGCAAGAACCAGGTAAATACTAGCACCAAATCCAATTAAAAAAAACAAAGTGCCCAATAATCCAAAAAACTGCATGGGGCGTTTACCAAACTTTCCTAAAAATAGGATAGTGGCTAAATCTAAAAATCCATTTACAAAACGCTGCCAACCAAATTTGGTAACACCGTATTTTCTAGCTCTGTGCTCTACTATTTTTTCTCCAATTTTTTTATACCCACTGCCTTTAGCCAAAATAGGTATATATCGGTGCATTTCGCCGTATACTTCGATGCTCTTTACTACTTTATTCTTGTAGGCTTTTAGTCCACAATTAAAGTCGTTGAGTTGAATGCCTGAACTTTTACGTGCTACAGCATTAAATAATTTAGAAGGTATATTTTTAGTAAGTGTATTGTCAAATCTTTTTTTCTTCCATCCACTAACAAGGTCAAAACCACCATTAATAATCATATCTCTTAATGCTGGAATTTCATCTGGAGAATCTTGCATATCAGCATCCATGGTAATCACCACTTCACCTTGCGCTGCTTTAAAACCTTCGTTTAAGGCAGCAGATTTTCCGTAATTGCGTTGAAATTGAATGCCCTTAAATGATGGATTGGCTGCACTTATTTGTGAAATAACATCCCAGCTATTATCGGAACTGCCATCATCAATGAGAATAACCTCATAAGACAATTGCTCGTGATCCATCACACGCGAAATCCAACTACACAATTCAGGCAGTGATTCATCTTCATTAAAAAGGGGTATTACAACAGATACTTGCATGTGATTAAATTTGATCAGGTACTTCCTCGTTTTTCTTGATAATAACTGACAAAATGAGTGCTTTAACAAAATTGAATACGATTGCTAAACCAAGTCCTAAAAACACTTGCTTAAAGGATGTAATTTTTGGTTCGGCTTGCATTCTTTTTACGGTTTCTTCAACTTGCGCTTCAGATGCACCAAATTTTTCCATCATTTGTAATGTTTTGGTAATACTAATTTCCATCACTTTAGCAGTCATGTCAGGATCAACGAGTGCAAAGAGTGTATAGTTACCAACCGCTTCGATAAGTGCAAACACCACATAAGCAACAAAGGTAAATTGTAGGGCTTCTTTAAAAGAATAGAGGCCACCATTGTCTTTTCTTAATTTAAAACCTACCACCAATAAAATAATAAAGAGGTAAGGAATAAAAGTGGTTACGCCGGTAACGGCCACAAAATTTTCTACAGACCCTACAGCCCATAAACCAAATAAAAGCACTAAAAAAATCAGGCCACCCACGATACCATACGTTAAACCTTGTTTGATATTATTATTTTCCATGTGTAATAGTTATGAATTATTTGAGTTAAATATTATTGTGTTATTTGTTCATTATGAAGGGTTGCTACAACTGCACCTTTAAGCGGCATATCCATAAAAGCGGAGTTGCTTGACTTACTCTTATTATTTTGTGCTGTTAGGGTAGTGGTTGCTGTTCTATTAAATATAGTTAATTCTGCGGCTTGACCTTCTTCGATACTAACCATTGGAAGTCCAAATATTTGTCGAGCATTCCCACTTAATAAATTTGAAACTTGAGTAGGCGATAAACCTGGAACTGTTTGTTCAAGTGTAGCATATGTGGTTTGTAATCCTATATTTCCAAACTCTGCATATTCAAACTCACATACTTTATGATCCCAGTCTTGAGGAGCATGATGCGAAGCAATGCAATCGATGGTACCATCTATAACAGCGGCCCTGAGTGCGTCACGATCTGCTTTTGTTCTTACCGGAGGAATCACTTTTAAGTTGGTATTGTAGGTTGTCATGTCTTCATCGCAGTAAAAAAGATGCGTTGGTGTAACACTACAAGAAATAGCTAAGCCTTCTTTTTTAGCAGCTCTAATTAAATCAATTGTAGTTGCAGAAGATACGCCCGTGATATGAAGTTTAGATCCTGTATATCTGAGTAAATCAATATCTCTTTTTACCATTAGTTCTTCGGCTACAGCTGGTAAGCCAGGAAGTCCCATTTGAGTAGAAACAATGCCTTCGTGCATGAGTCCGTTTGCCGCAATGGTTTTATCGATAGGAATTTGAATTAAAATTCCATCAAAAGCTTTTACGTATTGAAGTGCTTTTAAAAATACCCCAGGAGATTGAACAGGATGCATGCCATCCGAAAATGCTACTGCATTTGATGCACGCATGTCATACATTTCTGCGAGTGATTGCCCTTCCATTTTTTTAGTAATGGCTCCAATTGGGTGGAGGGTTACATTTGCTTGGTTGCCTGCTGCGTGTATATAAGCTACTTGTGCTTTGTTGTCGGAAACAGGTTTTGTATCACCCATAACCAGCACCCTTGTATATCCACCTGCTGCTGCGGCGGCAATACCAGATTGTAAGGTTTCTTTGAATTCGAAACCTGGATCACAAAAATTTGAAAAAACATCAACCCATCCACCAGACACATAAGCACCATTACACTCGAGGGTTTGATCTGCTTTTTTAGAACTATTTGATTCGATTGAAACGATAACACCGTTCTCAATAAAAATATCCGTTGTTAAACCATTGTGTTTTGATTGAGGATCGGCAATTGTGACTTGCTTGAGGAGGATCGTCATGGGCTGATTGGAAATTTAGTGCAATATAATCTGAATTTTTGTCTTTGACCCTATATTTGCAGCGTTTTAAGGGAGTTTTATACTCATTTTCGGGATGTAGCGCAGCCCGGTAGCGCACACGTCTGGGGGGCGTGGGGTCGCAAGTTCAAATCTTGTCATCCCGACCATAAAAAAGGTCACTCTTTGCAGAATGACCTTTTTTTATATCCTAGCGAAAAATTTAGAATCTTTCTAATTTTGAAAAGAAGAAATCTCCTTCAATCACTGCATTTTCATTGCTATCGCTACCATGAACCGCATTTTCACCAATTGAAGCAGCAAAATTCTTGCGAATGGTACCTTCTTCAGCTTGTGCTGGGTTGGTTGCGCCAATCAATTTTCTAAAATCTTCTACTGCGTTGTCTTTTTCTAAGATAGCAGCTACAATTGGGCCACTGCTCATGAATTCAACTAATTCACCAAAAAAGGGTCTTTCTCTATGGATATCATAGAATAAACCAGCTTGCTCGGTTGTTAATTTAGTCCATTTCATAGCTTTTACGGTAAAGCCTGCCTTGATAATTTGGTCTAAAATAGCACCTGTGTAACCTTTACTGGTTGCATCAGGCTTGATCATTGTAAATGTTCTGTTACTCATAGTTTTAGGTATAATTCGGGTGCAAAATTACAAATAATCTACCCTTTAAAATACTAATTAGCGTTAATTTTTGATAAACACCGCTAAATTGATTTGACAAAACAACGTATTAGCTGCATTTTTGCCAGAATATGCAACCCATTGAACAGTTTTTCCCACTATTAACAAAGCCTAGCCAGGTTATTATAACCATGCACCAGAAGCCGGATGGCGATGCCATGGGATCAACACTTGGCTTGTATCATTTTTTAAAGGCACTTGGTCATGATGCCGTTGTGATTTCTCCTACCAATTGGGCCGATTTTTTAGATTGGATGCCAGGCATTAAATCGGTTATAGATTTTGAAAAAAAGAAGGATGCAGCGTTAGCACTTATTAATGATGCAGACTATTTATTTTGTTTGGATTTTAATACACTTAGCAGAACCAAAAACATGGAAGCGCCACTTGCAAATGCAAAGGGGGCTAGAATTTTAATTGATCATCACCAGCAACCACAAACAGAAGTATTTGCTTATGGAGTTAGTGATACCAGCAAAAGTTCTACCTGTGAAATGGTGTACGATTTAATTATGTCTTCAGAAAACAGAGCACATATATCACTTGATGTGGCTACCTGTTTATATACAGGGTTAATGACAGACACTGGATCTTTTAGATTTCCTGCCACTACCGCATCTGTACACCGCATGATTGCTCATTTAAAAGATTTAGGACTAGACCACACTGTGGTACATAGTCATATCTTTGATAATTCATTAGAAAACAGACTTCGTTTTATTGGCTATGCTTTACTGAACCGAATGGAAGTGCTCTATGAATGCAACACTGCCATTATGCATATTACCAAGCAGGATTTACAACGCTTTGACATCAAAACCGGTGATACAGAGGGTTTGGTGAATTATTTGTTAGGTATTAAAGGCATGAAACTTGGCGCTATTGTGATAGATCGAGACGAAGAGCGTAAGTGGAGTTTTAGAAGCAAGGGTGCTTTTGATGTAAATGCTTTTGCAAGAAAACATTTTGAAGGAGGCGGACATGTAAATGCAGCAGGAGGTAGGAGTGATGAAAATATTGAAACAACTTTACATACTTTTAAAGAGGTCTTAAAAGACTATTATAATCAACTACAATGAAAATGATCAAATCAACACTATCGCTTTTAGCAGCGGTTGTCATTTTTGCGAGCTGTAATCAGTTCCAAAAATCACCTTCAGGTATGCCTTACAAAATTACAAAAGGCAACAGTAAAGAACTTTTAAAACATGGTCAGTTTGTAAAATTGAACATCGAGTACAAGTTAAAATCTAAAGACACCGTATTAAATACATCCTATGGTCATATCCCGATGTATTTTTATTTAGATACAGCTAGACTTGGAAAATACACTTTTACCGAAGTGATTACCAAGTGTGCACCTGGCGATAAAATGGAGTTTTCATTAAGCATTGATTCACTCAAAAAAATGGGTATGATTGAGTTTAATGATGTATTTAAAACGGGCGATTTTATCAACGGTAAACTTGAAGTAATTGCAGCATTTGCTAAAGAAGATTTAGTAAAAGCAGATTACGAAAAAGAAGTTGAAAAAGAAAAAGCTACAGAAATTGCTGAAGTAAAAAAATATGCTGAAGGCAAGAAAATGAAAACAGTTTCTACCAAAAGCGGCGCTTTAGTAGAAATCACTAATCCGGGTGTAGGTCAAAAAGCCGATTCTGGATACCAAGTATCTGTAATGTACAGAGGTTATTTTGCGGATAAAGACGGAAAAGAATTTGATGCTAATATGGGTAAGCCAGCGCCAGATAACGCACCTATTGATGTGGTTATTGGACAGCATGGTGTTATTCCAGGTTGGGAAGAAGGTTTAACTTTCTTTGCTAAAGGTGGAAAGGGACGTATTGTAGTTCCTTCATTTTTAGGTTATGGCCCTTCAGGTCGTCCTCCAGCTATTGCACCATTTGCAAACTTATGTTTCGATGTAGAAATCGTTGACGTAAAATTAGCACCGCCACCACCACCTCCAGCTGCTCCGGGCGCTCCAGGTCAATAATATAAAAAGTAATTATGAGAGCCTCAACCTTTAGGTTGGGGCTTTTTTATTGTAGGTAACTACAAAGTGTTACTACTTCGTTTGCTTCTTTTACATCATGCACCCTAAGTATAGAAGCACCATTCAAAATTGCAGCAGTGTGTAAAACCGTAGTTCCATTTAGTGCTTCTGCTGCAGTAATACCAAGGGTTTTATAGATGGTCGATTTTCTGGAAACGCCTATTAATATTGGCTTTTGAAAGCTTGCAAATGAAGATAGATTTGAAATTAGTTCAAAATTTTGTTCAGGTGTTTTACTAAATCCAAACCCCGGATCAATAATGAGCTGTTGGATACCACATTCTTTTGTAGCTGCAATTGTTTTTGTAAAAAAGTCATGCACCACTGGTAAAATACTTGTGCTAGCATTAACATTATGCATTTGATCTTTGTTTTCATTAACATGCATAACAACGTATGGAACATTGAGAGAAGCAATGGTGTTAAACATATTGGCATCATACTGACCACCGCTTATATCATTGATGATATGCGCACCAAGTTTAACCACCTCTTTAGCGACCTCACTATGGTAAGTGTCTACAGATATATATGCATCCCCAAAATGCTGCACAACCGCTTCAATAACAGTGCCAATTCTATCCAGCTCTTCATTTGCCGAAATTGCTTCCGCGCCAGGTCTTGTACTTTGCCCGCCAATATCTAAAATGGAAGCTCCTTCTTGTAGCATTTTACCTGCGAGGTCTATCACTTCGGAAGCAGCCATTACCCGGCTCTTTTGGTAAAAAGAATCGGGGGTTACATTTAAAATCCCCATAATGAGGGGTTTTGTACTGTGTAAGGTTTTTCCTTGGCTATTTAGTGTCAACATTCTGATGTTTCAATTATATTGCATCCGCTTCAAAGATATTACCAAAGGATCAAAATTAGACCTATAAAATGAGCAGTACCAATCAGGCATATGATGAGGCTATTTTAGCTTGTAGAGACATCTTTATTAAAAAAACCAAGGATTACGGAACCGCATGGCGTGTATTGCGTACGATTTCTGTGGTGGATCAAATATTTATTAAGGCCCTTCGCATTAGAACCATACAAGATTTACAAACCCAAAAAGTTGGGGATGATATCAATTCTGAATTTAAGGGGATTGTCAACTATGCGGTTATTGGTCTTATACAATTGGCACTTGGCAACCCTCAAGTAGAGGAACTACCAGTGGATCAAGTAGAAAAACTCTATTTACAATATGTAGATTTTGCACGTCAAACGATGCTTGATAAAAATCATGATTATGGTGAAGCATGGAGAGATATGAGTCAAGAAAGTTTTGCCGATTTGATACTCATGAAGCTCATGCGCATCAAACAAATTTTAGGCAACGATGGCAAAACCCTCATTAGTGAAGGCATTGACGCCAACTACGTGGATATTTTAAATTACTCTGTTTTTGCACTCATATTAATTTCCGAAGGAAAGCACTAAAATCACCTGCATGAAAAAATTAAACACACCCATTCGAATTTTTGTAGGATTGTTGTTTATCTTTTCTGGACTTATAAAAGCCAATGATCCGCACGGATTAAGCTATAAAATGCAGGAGTTTTTTGAAGTATGGGGTTTTGATTTTTTAAATCCGTTTAGTTTGTTTTTGTCATTAGGCATGAATGTGCTAGAGGTATTTGCCGGCATTGCCATTATTGTAAACTGGCAAACAAAAAAAATCACCTGGCTTTTATTTATACTTATTTTATTTTTTACCTACCTAACTGGCTATGCGTTGTTTTCAGGTAAAATTAAAACCTGTGGTTGTTTTGGTGACTGCTTACCACTTACGCCGGCAATGTCATTTACCAAAGACATTATATTAGGCGTACTCATTATTATTTTATTAGCAACAAATTCTGGTAAAGCCAATAAAACCATTTTTGGAAAAATAGTACTCTATACGGTAACCCTTGGTACCGCTGCTTTTCAATGGTATGCACTTACGTATTTACCAGTAGTAGATTGTTTGCCTTACAAAAAGGGCAATGATATTGTAGAACAAATGAAAGTACCTGCTGGCGCAATTCCGGACAGTACTTCTATTGAATTTATATATACCAAAAACGGAAAAGAAGTTCGTTTTGACCAGGCCAATTTCCCTGCCAATTTTGACAGTACTTATGTGTACGTTGATCGTAAAGATATTGTGGTTAAAAAAGGAAATGGACTTGTAGCAAAAATTGTCGACTTTAGTTTAATGTCTAGATCTGGCACAGACACTACGGCTGCCATTTTTGCAAATCAAAAACCATATGTACTTGTATTTGCAAAAGAAATGAAAGGTGCAGAAGGTTGGAAAAATGCTTTTGAAACTATCTATAAAAAATTACAGGCACAAAATATTGAGGTTATTTTAGTGACCCCAGAAGCAGACAGAGCTGCACAACTTTTTGGTAATATTAATATTTTAATTTCTGACGCTACCGTTATAAAAACCGCTGCACGTGTTACACCAACTTACTTTTTAATGAATGGGTCACGCATTGTAGATAAAGTAGCAGCACCTACTATTGATCAATTATTTACCACACTAAATAGCAAGTAATGATTCGTTTCATTACAAAAAAATTAGGGTATGGGTTACTCGTATTAATGGGGGTAGTAGTGGTGGTGTTTTTTTTGTTTCAAGGCTTTGGTGATCCAGCCCGTTTGGTACTAGGTCAAAGTGGTGATAGCACTACTATTAGCAATATCAAAAAAGAGTTGGCACTTGACAAGCCCAGATCAACGCAGTTTTTATTGTACTTAAATGATGTTTCGCCTATTGCACTTCATACCGTATCCGATATTGAATCTAAAAAGTTAAAAGGCTATTTTTTTAATGTTGGAGATAAGCAATTGGCTTTTAAAATACCGTACTTACGTAGGTCATATCAGAGTAAAAAGCAAGTGAGTGAAATTCTTATGGAAGCTATACCAGGAACACTCTTGCTGGCTTTTGCTGCCATGTTTGTGGCTACTTTGTTTGGTATTTTATTGGGCATGCTAGCCGCCATTAAAAAAAATACCTGGATGGACAGCAGTGCTGTATTTAGTAGTGTACTTGGTATATCGGCACCGTCCTTTTTTATGGGTATTATTATTGCTTACTTTTTTGGATTTGTGCTTACAAAATATACCGGCCTTCAAATGACGGGTAGCTTATTTAACATCGATCCGTATGCTGGCAAAACGCTTGAATTAAAAAACCTAATCTTACCGGCTCTTACACTTGGTTTAAGACCCATGGCCATTATAACGCAACTTGCCAGAAGTACTATGCTTGATGTGTTAGATCAAGATTATATAAGAACCGCAAAAGCCAAAGGCTTGTCTAATACACGAATCTATTTTGTACACGCTTTACCGAATGCCTTAAATCCTGTTATTACTGCAGTAACAGGTTGGTTTGCCGAACTACTTGCCGGCGCATTTTTTGTAGAGTATATTTTTGGATGGAAGGGTATTGGAAAAGTTACGGTGGATGCACTAGAAAAATTAGATTTTCCGGTAGTTATGGGGAGTGTGCTTGTAACGGCTACCTTTTTTATGCTCGTCAATATTTTAGCAGATATCTTGTACGTAGTGGTAGACCCTCGTGTAAAACTTACTGAATAATTACTTCGGAAATAATCTTTTCGCCAAAAGCTTCGTTTACTCTTTCAATGATTTGATTTTTTTGGTACATCAATTCATTTTTTAGCGGCCCTACACTTGTAGTGATAAATAACTTTTGATTGACGATTTGAATTTTGTCTGTGTATTGAGCAATGGTTTTACCCATTAATTTCTCCCAAATTTCTTCGATCTGAATAGCACGAACACCATTTTTTAAATGGCTTCTTTGTAAAAATTTATGAAGGGCTTCGCCAATAGAATATTCAGACATACTACAAAGGTAAGAGTTCAATCATTTGAAAGGGTGTATTAATTGCATGTAGCTGTTGTTCAAGCCTTTGCGGGTGTGTATCGGAGATAAAAACCTGTCCATCAGAAGCAGTACATACCCATTGTAGTAGTTCATACATACGGCTTTCGTCCAGTTTTTCAAATACATCATCTAATAACAAAATAGGGGTGAAGCCATTTTTTGTTTTAAGGACTTCCCACTCGGCAAGTTTTAATGCAAAAAGCAAACTCTTACGCTGTCCTTGTGAGGCTTCATTTTTAAATGCCGTTTGATCCATTGTAAAAACCAAATCGTCTCTATGTATGCCTTTTGTGGTACGTTGTAAGATGCAATCTTTTTGGAAGTTTTGCGCTAATAGTTCATTAAAAGGCATGGATTGTAATGGACTTTCATACACCAAATTAATATGATCATCGGTGGCAGCTATACGCTTGTATACTTTAGCCACCAAAGGAAAAAACTCCTTTAAAAATTGTGAACGTTTTTCAAAAATATATTGTCCGTTACTAACAAGTTGGTTGTTTAGTACTTCTAATAGTGTAGTGTCGATGGGTGCATGATCGGCTGCTTTAAATACACTATTACGCTGTTGTAATACTTTGTTGTAGGCAATTAAATGCTGCAAGTATGGTGCGTCTATTTGCGAAAGTAATGTGTCTAGGTATTTTCTTCTTGCTTCGCTGGGGCCTATCATAAGTTCAATATCATCGGGCGCAATCATAACGGTGGGATAACGGCCTATATGATCCGAAAACTTTTTGTACTGCTCGTCGTTTACGGCAAGTTCCTTTTTATTGTTTTCCCGAACAATGCAAACCACTTTATGCGGCTTTCCAGCAATATCATAATTGCCTTCAACCCTTAACCCTTCGGTACCCCTTAAAACATTTTGAGCATCGGGGCGTGAGAAGTAACTTTTGGTAAGACTCAAATAATAAATACTATCTAAAAGGTTGGTTTTACCCGTTCCATTTTTACCACATATACCAACTATACGCTCCGTAAAAACAAAATCTCGGCGGGCGTAATTGCGAAACTGGGTAAGGGATAAATGGGTGAGTTGGAACATCTTGGCAAATTAAAGCACTAGTTTTCAAATTAACGGCACTTTGTTTGGGGTAAACCAATTAATTTTATAAAAAAAACGGTTGAAAACGATATTATCTGAAGCCCAGTTAGCATTAACTGTTAAAAGGCTGGCACATCAAATTTTAGAAAACAACCTTCAATTAGCAGATACGGTGTTAATTGGACTACAGCCACGTGGCATTTATTTAAGTGACCGCATTGTGCATGAGCTCATGCAATTATTACCGCCTAGTCAAATCGAATACGGTAAACTAGATATCACTTTTTACAGAGATGACGTGCGTAAAAGCCTTCATTTAGCCAATGAAACGGATATCCCTTTTAGTATCGAAAACAAAAAAGTGGTTTTAATTGACGACGTTTTATATACCGGCCGAACCATTAGAGCAGCCCTTGACGCTTTATTGGCCTTTGGAAGACCCTCAAAAGTGTCTTTGTGTGTGCTAATAGATAGAAGATTTAGCAGAGAACTGCCCATTCAGCCTGATTATGCCGGAAAAGCCATTGACACCATTATTACCCAAAAGGTAAAAGTGTGTTGGAAGGAGCGTGAACAGGTTGACGAAGTTGTATTATTATAAGAGTTCATTTCACCATTCCATTTTTTTACTTTAGCTTTGTTTTTTAATGAAACTATCTACCAAACACTTACTTGGTATTAAAGATCTCAACCGAGACGATATTCAATTAATTCTTACCACTGCAGCCCAGTTCAAAGAAGTTTTACAAAGACCCGTTAAAAAAGTACCCTCTTTACGAGATGTGACTATTGTAAATTTATTTTACGAGAACTCTACCCGTACCAGAATGTCTTTTGAACTTGCGGAACGTAGACTTTCGGCAGACACCCTCAATTTTGCAGCCAGCAGTTCATCGGCGGCAAAAGGGGAAACGCTACTGGATACCGTAAATAATATTTTAAGCATGAAAGTGGATTTGGTGGTGATGAGGCATAGTGCTTCTGGCGCCCCGCACTTTTTAGCGCAACATATCCCTGCAGCCATAGTAAATGCGGGTGATGGTATCAATGAACATCCTACTCAGGCTTTACTTGACGCTTTTTCGATGCAAGAAAAGTTTGGTACACTAGAAGGCCTTAAGGTAACCATTGTAGGCGATATCATGCATAGCCGTGTTGCGATGAGTAACATGTATTTACTACAAAAAATGGGTGCCGAAATTACCATTGCTGGCCCACCAACCCTGATTCCAAAATATATCCAAGAAGCGTTTAACGTACGCGTCGAATATAACTTACAAAAAGCCCTTGCTTGGTGCGATGTTGCCAATGTGCTTCGTATTCAGTTAGAGCGTCAAAATCAACCCTTATTTTCATCACTGCGTGAGTACAATTTAGCTTACGGCATAAGCCGCTCTATGCTAGAAAGTATCAACAAAGAAATAGTTATCATGCACCCGGGCCCCATCAATAGAGGGGTAGAACTTGATAGTGATGTAGCCGATGGGCCACATTCTATTATTTTAGACCAGGTAGAAAATGGGGTTGCCGTAAGAATGGCGGTCTTATATTTACTTGCCAATAGAGACCAATAAGCCTTAAATTTACAACATGCGTATTTGCCTATTCCCTGGAACATTTGACCCTGTTACCCTTGGTCACATAGATATCATTAACCGTGCACTTCCATTATTTGACAAAATTTATGTGGGTATTGGTATCAATAGTTCCAAGTCTCCTATGTTTAGTCCGGAGCAAAGAATGGAGTGGTTTAAAGAGATTTATGAAAACGAGCCAAAAGTAGAAAGTGTTGGTTATGAAGGCCTTACAGTGAATTACTGTAATTTAATTGGAGCTAAATTTATATTAAGAGGCATCAGATACGTAAGTGATTTTGAATACGAAAAAACAATCGCCGACGCTAACCGTACCCTCGATAAGCACATAGAAACCATCTTTTTAACTGGGGAGCCCAAGTACACATCGGTGGCATCTACCATTGTTAGAGACATTCTTAAAAACGGGGGAGACGCTTCTCCATTTTTACCAGACGCCGTTATCAAATCATTAAAGCGTTAATTTCCGTATTTCAGCAACAGATTCCTTCAAATTAGCTGTATTTTTGTGTTTTAATTACTATTAAAACATTCCAATATGTACCCAGCAGAGATTGTCCTTCCAATGAAGGCAGAATTAACAGACGCAGGTTTTGACGAAATGGTTACAGCCACAGAAGTTTCAGAAACATTAAGTAAGCAAGGAACCACACTTGTGGTGATTAACTCGGTATGTGGTTGTGCAGCAGGCACTTGCCGTCCAGGTGTATTAATGGCGGTACAAAACGCTACCAACCGCCCTGATCGTTTAACCACAAGTTTTGCCGGTTTTGACATTGAAGCAGTAAACGAAGTACGTAAGCTTTCGTTACCTTACCCACCATCATCTCCTGCAATCGCTTTGTTTAAAGACGGTGTGCTTGTAAACCTAGTAGAAAGACATCAAATTGAAGGTCGTCCGGCGCAAGTAATTGCCCAGCATTTGATCTCTATTTTTGATGAACATTGCAATTAATTTATCTTAATTTTGTTTCGATGTGTTAGTAAGTAAGGGCTCCACGTAAGTGGAGCCTTCACTTTTAAGAACAAACGTCTATATCGCCTATGTATCCCAATTTATATTACGCAGTCAAAGACCTTTTTGGTATCGAAATAACGGGTCTAAAACTTATTAATTCTTTTGGCTTTTTTGTGGCCATTGCTTTTATTGCTGCATCGGCTGTTTTAAGTTCCGAACTTAAAAGAAAAGAAAAAGAAGGACTGCTCATACATGAGGAAGAAAAAATGATCATTGGTGCACCAGCATCCTTACAAGAACTCTTATTTAATTTTTTACTGGGTTTTATTTTTGGATATAAAATTATTGGAGCATTTGTGGTGCCAGCGGCCCTCAACGATCCACAATCCTTTATACTCTCTACAAATGGAAGTGCGCCCGTTGGTATTTTAGTGGGTATCTTCTTTTTAATTTTAAAATGGTACGAGAAAAACAAAGTAAAACTTCCAATACCCGAAGAAAAAACATTTAGAATCTGGCCGCACGACAGGGTAGGTGACATTGTATTATACGCAGCAATCTTTGGTTTTTTAGGTGCCAAAATATTTCACAACCTCGAAAACTGGGGTGAGTTTGTAAAAGACCCCATTGGCAATCTAATAGCTTTTAGTGGACTTACTTTTTATGGTGGTCTAATCTGCGCAACCGTTGCTATCATTTACTTTGCGCGTAAGCACAAAATAGGTGTGGTACATTTAGCAGACGCAATGGCGCCAACCATGATGTTTGCCTACGCCATGGGCCGTATTGGTTGTCAGGTTAGCGGAGATGGCGACTGGGGCATAGTAAACAACAGCCCAAAACCTTTTGCTTGGATGCCCGACGGATTGTGGTCATCGGTATATGCACACAACGTAATTGGAGAAGGAGTACCTATTAAAGATTGCGTTGGGCAGTATTGTAATCAACTAGCCATGCCTGTATACCCAACTGCTTTATATGAAGTAATCGCTTGCTTACTATTATTTGGTGTTTTGTGGTTTTTGAGAACGAGAATAAAAGTAGCGGGCAGGTTAGCAGCTTTATATCTTATGTTTAATGGGATCGAGCGTTTTTTAGTAGAAAAAATTAGAGTAAACACAAAATATGTAGACCTTCCTTTTCAGCCCACTCAAGCAGAAATCATTTCCCTTTGTTTATTTTTAGGCGGTGTATTTTTGTGGTGGAAAGCAGGCAAATGGAATCTCAAACAACAATCTAAATTATAAATTATGCCATCATTTGACGTAGCTAGTAAGGTTGACTTACAAACCTTGGATAATGCCATTAATACAGTAAAAAAAGAAATTGCTGGTCGCTTTGACTTTAGAGATACCCCGGTTTCTATAGAACTCAATAAAAAGGACTATGTGGTTTCATTGGAAGTAGATTCTGACATGAAAATGAAGCAATTGATCGACGTTTTAATTGGCCGCGCCATAAAGCAAGGCATCGACGGTAATGCTTTTGACTTTTCAAAAGACGCTTACCCGAGTGGCAAAGTGGTTAAAAAGGAAGTACCAGTTACAAATGGACTTAAGCAAGAAGACGCTAAAAAGATGGTAAAAGCCATCAAAGACAGCGGTTTAAAGGTTCAAGCAGCCATTATGGACGACATTATTAGGGTTACAGCCAAAAAAATCGATGATTTACAGGAAGTTATAGCGCTTTTAAATGGCGGCAACTTTGGTATTCCACTTCAGTACACCAACATGAAAAGCTAATATTATTTGGCATTTTAGCTATTCTAGCCTAATTTTGCATCTCATTAAAAATAAGTGTACGGCCAAATCCGTACCACCTAAAACCCATAATTATGAAACAAGGTATCCATCCAGAAAATTATCGTTTCGTTGTTTTCAAAGACATGTCTAACGGTACAACCTTTTTAAGCAAATCTACAGCTGCTTCTAAAGAAACAATCACATTTGATGATGGTAATGAATATCCAGTTATCAAATTGGAGATTTCAAACACATCTCACCCTTTCTACACTGGTAAAAACATGCTTGTTGATACTGCTGGTAGAATTGACAAATTCAAAAAGCGTTACGAAAAGAAGAAGTAATTCTTCTCTACATAAGTTTTTAAAAGCTGCTAGTTTATCTAGCGGCTTTTCTTTTTTACAACCCTTACCTTTGCCTTAATTCTAATCCTATGAAACTAGATATTTTAGCTTTTGGCGTTCACCCCGATGATGTTGAACTAGGCTGTGCTGGTACCATAATGGCTGCCATCGACCAAGGTAAAAAAGTGGGCATCGTAGATTTGACAAGAGGAGAATTAGGCACCAGAGGAACACCCACTACCAGAACACAGGAAGCGGCAGCTGCTGCTAAAATTATGGGCGTGGATGTTAGGAAAAACCTTGACATGGCAGATGGTTTTTTTACAAACGATGAAGCGCATCAAAGAAAAATTATTGCACTCATCAGAAAATACCAACCTGATGTTATTTTAGCCAATGCACCAGAAGATCGTCATCCTGATCATGGACGTAGTGCTAAACTAGTTTCTGATGCTTCATTCTTAAGTGGACTTAGAAAAATTGAAACCATTCATGAAGGCGTTACACAAAACGCTTGGAGACCTGCCTATACTTTTCATTATATACAAGACCGTTTTATTCAACCTTCTTTTGTTATAGATATCACGGCGTATATGGAAAGAAAAATGGAAGCCGTACTTGCTTATGGTACGCAGTTTACAAGTGCTGATACCTCAGAACCACAAACCTATATTTCATCACCGCAGTTTTTAGAAACTGTAAAAGCGAGAGCGCTCATGCTGGGTAAAAGAATTGGTGTTGGTTACGCAGAAGGTTATATCACCGAAAAAATTATTGGCTTTTCAAATTTTGATGCCATCATTAAACATACAACTTAACGATCTTTTAAATTTTTATTATGTCAAAAGTAAAAGTGGGATTGGTTCAAATGTCTTGCAGTGGAAGCAAAGAAGAAAACATGCAAAAAGCAATTGCAGGTATTAAAGATGCTGCAGCAAAGGGCGCTCAAATTGTTTGCCTTCAAGAATTATTTACATCCTTATATTTTTGTGATGTAGAAGACTATGAAAATTTTAAGTTAGCGGAAAAAATTCCGGGTGCTACAACTGATGCTTTAGGACAAGTAGCAGCATCACTAAATGTGGTAGTTATTGCTTCTTTATTTGAAAAAAGAACGCAAGGAATTTACCATAACACAACCGCAGTTATTGACGCCGATGGTGCTTACTTAGGCATGTACCGTAAAATGCATATCCCTGATGATCCAGCTTACTACGAAAAATTTTATTTCACCCCAGGTGATTTAGGATACAAAACATTTGATACCAAATTTGCAAAAATTGGTGTGCTTATTTGTTGGGATCAGTGGTATCCAGAAGCTGCCAGACTTACTGCATTACAAGGTGCCGAAATATTATTTTATCCAACAGCCATTGGTTGGGCAACATCGCAAGATGAAGCGACCAATACTGAACAGTACAATGCTTGGCAAACCATACAGCGCAGTCATGCAGTTGCCAACGGTGTGCACGTGGTAAGTGTGAACAGGGTAGGCTATGAGCAAAATGGTGCCATGAAATTTTGGGGTGGTTCATTTGTGAGCAATCCATTTGGCACACTATTATATAAGGGTTCACACGATAACGAAGAAACAGAAGTGGTTGAAATTGATACAGATGCCACAGACCGTTACCGCACTCACTGGCCGTTTATGAGAGACAGACGTATTGACTCTTATGAAAATATCACCAAACGTTTTATTGACTAGAAATTTATTGTTTTGAATACTCCCAAATCATTAGGATATTATTTTCCTGCAGAGTTTGAAATGCACGAAGCCACATGGTTAAGTTGGCCGCATAAAGAAGCAAGTTGGCCAGGAAAAATTGATGAGATATATCCAAACTATAGTTTGTTTGTAAAATACCTTGCCCAGTCTGAAAAAGTGCGGATCAATGTGGTGGATGCTGCTATGCAAGAAAGTGCAACAGCACATCTTGTAAAAGCAGGCGTAAACATGGAACAGGTATCTTTTTATTTGCATCCTACCAATGACGCCTGGTGTCGTGATCATGGCCCTGCATTTTTAATTAACCCTGCTGCCAAACAAAAAAAAGTAATTGTAGATTGGAATTACAATGCTTGGGGGAATAAATATCCGCCTTACGATTTAGACGACGTAATTCCAACTTTAATTGGAAAGCATTTTGATATTCCGGTATACCATCCTGGTATAATTATGGAAGGTGGTTCTGTAGAGTTTAATGGAACAGGTACTATTTTAACGAGCACCAGTTGTCTTTTAAACCCAAACAGAAATAGCCATTTAAACAGAGATCAAATTGAAAATTATTTGTTTGATTATTATGGCGCCAATCAGGTGTTGTGGGTAGAAGAGGGCATTGTTGGTGACGACACCGATGGTCATATCGATGATACCATCAGGTTTGTAAACGAAGACACGGTTTTAACGGTTGTTGAATCAAATACACAAGATGAAAACTATAGCATCCTTCAAGATAATTTAGCGCAGCTTAAAAAAATGCGTTTGTTAAATGGAAAGCAATTAAACATTGTAGAACTTCCTATGCCAGAAGCGGTGATTTATGAAGATCAGCGTTTACCAGCCTCTTACGCTAATTTTTATATCTCTAATAAATATGTGATTGTTCCAACATTTAGATCTACTATGGATGATAAGGCTCTTTCAATTATATCAGAAGCATATAAAAATAGGGAAGTGGTTGGTATTGATTCTACCGATATAATATGGGGGTTAGGCAGTTTTCATTGCTTGTCTCAACAAGAACCCTTAGTTTAATGCTCAAAATATTTTCGATGAAAAAATCAATGTTTCTAGGCATCTTGGCCTTCTTAAGTTTGCCATTCATTTTTACTGCTTGTTTTAGAAATCCATATAAGGCAACTAATAAAAAACATGCCCATCAAATTGATTCCCTCACAGATATTGCTAAACTTCCAAACAATGGAGGCATATTTTCCGACTCAGTGAAACAACCTCCTTACTGGGTGGGTACCACTAATTTTGGTTTACGTAAACCTAATTTTGTAATCATTCATCATACGGCGCAAAATTCTTGTGAGCAAACACTTAAAACATTTACCATACCTCGTACAGCCGTTAGTGCGCATTATGTAATTTGTAAAGATGGCACCATTCACCAAATGCTTAATGATTATATGCGTGCGCAACACGCTGGTATTAGCAAATGGGGTAATTTAATTGACATCAATTCTTCGTCTATTGGAATTGAACTAGATAATAATGGATACGAACCTTTTGATAGTTTGCAAATCAATAGTTTGATGGTACTACTAAATAGGCTCAAACAAAAATATACAATACCTACAGCCAATTTTATTGGACACGGAGATATTGCACCAACCAGAAAAAACGATCCAAACTTTAGATTTCCTTGGAAACTACTCGCAACAAATGGATTTGGCTTATGGTTTGATGATACATTAGTACCTGCTCCAGCAAACTTTAACCCATACATCGCCCTACGTATTATTGGCTACGATTTAAAAGATTCTACTGCCGCGGTAAGGTCATTTAAAAGACATTTTTTACAGGATACCACAAAACGATTAAACGCTATGGATACCCTCGTACTATCCAATTTACAGCGTAAATATTTTTAAAAAATAAATCCTCAAATTATAAATCCTAACAATTGTTAGCTTATTTTTGCCCAACAAAATAGCTACAATGGATTTTAATTTAACCGAAGAGCAGCTGATGATACAAGCTGCAGCACGTGATTTCGCAAAAAATAGTTGTTTACCAGGTGTTATTGAAAGGGATGAGAAACAATCATTCCCTAAGGAACAAATTATGCAATTAGCAGAGCTTGGCTTTATGGGTATGATGGTGAGTCCTAACTATGGAGGAGCGGGCATGGATACTATTAGCTATGTGCTTGCCATGGAAGAAATTAGTAAAATTGACGCCAGCGTTAGCGTATGTATGAGCGTTAACAATAGCCTTGTATGCTGGGGTTTAGAAACATTTGGAACAGAAGATCAAAAACAAAAATATTTAACCCCACTTGCAAAGGGTATTAAAGACAATGACCTTTACATTGGTGCATTTTTATTAAGTGAGCCTGAAGCGGGTAGTGATGCTACCAGTCAGCAAACCACTGCCGAAGACAAAGGCGATTATTATTTATTAAATGGTACCAAAAACTGGATTACCAATGGTTCTAGTGCCTCTGTGTATTTAGTCATTGCACAAACCGATCCTGCAAAAGGAAGTAAAGGTATCAATGCATTTATCGTAGAAAAAAACAGCCCTGGCGTTACCGTTGGAGCGAAAGAAAATAAATTAGGTATTAGAGGCAGTGATACACACTCTATCATGTTTAACGATGTTAAAGTACCTAAAGAAAATAGAATTGGTGAAGATGGATTTGGTTTTAAGTTTGCCATGAAAACACTTGCTGGTGGTCGTATTGGTATTGCCGCACAAGCACTAGGTATTGCAAGTGGTGCTTACGAATTAGCACTTGGTTATAGCAAACAAAGAAAAGCATTTGGTAAAGAAATTATGCACCACCAAGCGATTCAGTTTAAACTTGCAGACATGGCTACAAAAGTTGAAGCAGCCAGGTTACTTTGTTTTAAAGCGGCTGCTGATAAAGATGAACATAAAGATTATGGATTCTCTTCATCGATGGCAAAAGTGTATGCAAGTGAAGCAGCCATGTGGATTGCTACAGAAGCGGTTCAAGTGCACGGTGGCTATGGTTTTGTTAAAGAATACCATGTAGAACGCCTCATGCGAGATGCAAAAATTACACAGATTTATGAGGGTACCTCAGAAATCCAAAGAATTGTAATTAGCCGTCATATTTTGACAAACTAATTTTTTTTAGGATTCCATTTCTAACACTTTTTCAAAAACAGTTTCATACTCGGTATTGAGTGTGGCTAGTTTTTGTTGCACCGTTTTATATTCGGTTTCAAGTGTAGCAAATTTTGCTGGATTGGTATATGTATCTGGGTTACCAAGTTCCTGTTCAATATTTTCTTTTTGAACTTTGGTGTTATTGATATCCAGTTCAAGTGTTTGCAATCTCTTTTTTTGCTTTTGTAATTCCTTTTGAAAGTCTTTATCAATAGCCGTGTTTGGTGCTGGCGCTTTTACTTCGGGAGCTTTAACTTTTGGCGCTGGGGCAGGAGTAGGGGCAGAAGTCGTAGTGCCCGATCCTTTATTTTCTTTTAGTTTGGCCGCCATACGTTCATTCCATTCTACCCACTCGGCATAAGTACCTTTAAACTCTTTAATTTGATGGTCTACAATTTCCCAAATTTTATTGGCCGTTTGAGAAATAAAATAACGGTCGTGACTAATTAAAATATAACTGCCTTCGTACTTATTAAGTGCACCCGCTAGTAACTCTACAGAGTGCATGTCAAGGTGGTTGGTAGGTTCATCCAGTAATAAAAAGTTAGCCTTACTCACCATTGTTTTGGCAAGTGCTACCCTTGCTTTTTCCCCACCACTTAATACGCGTATTTTTTTATCTACATCATCACCGCTAAATAAAAATGCACCTAATATACTGCGTAATTCAACGTCTGTTTTTTTACTACCACACTGCTGCATCTCTTCAAGTATTGTATTGGTGAGTGTTAAAGCCTCTAGCTGATGCTGTGCGTAAAAACTTTCTTCAACATTATGCCCCCAAACCCTTTCACCACTATGTTGCTCGGTTCCTCCCACAATACGAAGGATGGTAGATTTACCTTTACCGTTGGCGCCAATGAGGGCGATTTTATCACCACGTTCAATTTCGGCAGTAGTATTGTTTACGATGGTTAAATCACCAAAACTTTTAGAAATATTTTTTAAATCAACAAGCACTTTGCCCGGTACTTTATCGAGTTGAAAATTAATACGCAAATCAGGACGCTCTAATTGAACATCATCGATCTTATCAATTTTATCTAGTCGCTTTTGAATAGACTGTGCTTGTGCAGCTTTACTTGCCTTGGCTTTAAAGCGTTCTATAAATCTTTCTTGCTGACGAATATAATCTTGCTGATTTTCAAAAGCCTTTTGTTGCATTTCTATACGCAACGCTTTTTCAGTTTCGTAATAATTATAATCACCACTATAAATATGTAAAGACTGTTGGTATACTTCTACAATCTTGTTAACCATACGGTTTAAGAAAAACTTATCGTGGCTCACAATCACCACACTGCCTTGGTAATGCAATAAATATTTTTCTAACCACTCGATAGAAGGTAAGTCGAGGTGGTTGGTAGGTTCATCCAGTAACAATACATCGGGCTGTTGCAAAATCATTTTAGCAAGTAGCACACGCATACGCCATCCACCACTAAATTCTTTATAGGGTCTTTTTAAATCTTGATTGCTAAAACCAAGTCCATGCAATACTTCTTCGGCCTTGTGCTGAATATTATAACCATCTAATACATCAAGTTCATGCAGCGCATCCGTGTATTTAATTAGTAGGTCGTTGTTTTCTGAATCTTTTTCGAGTGCAATACCAAGTGCTTCAATTTCTTTTTCGAGTGCTCTAACGCGTTCAAAAGCACCAAGGGCTACTTCGGTAATGGTTTCACTGGTATCAAAACTTAATAAATCTTGGTGTAAATAACCAATAGTGGTATCCCTACTTTTTTCTAGGGTTCCTTTAGAAGGCGTGTATTCACCAACCAACACTTTAAGTAAGGTAGACTTACCGGTACCATTGTATCCAATAAGGCCAATACGATCTCCGGGTTGAATATGCCATGTAGCGTCTTCTACAATTACCCTTGCACCAAATTCGAACGTTACATTTTGTAAACCAATAAGCATATCTAGACTGTATTTGTGGCCGCAAAGGTAACCCCAAATTTTATAACCTAAACCTACTTATTGGGTTTGTATTCAATAATAATTTTGGCGTTCTTTTTTTCGTCAGAAGTTAAAAATATCTCCTGTCTTTTTTTACCAATGGTAACAACCATAATGGCGGTGTTAGGGGGTATTTCACCTAAATTTTCGGCAACTAGGATAAGCTCATGGGTAGATGCTTCGGTGCCACAATTAAAAGAGTAGGTTAGTGGCTGGTAATTGAGCTTGCCTTTTTTAATAACCTGCTCATTATTATGGTACAAACTAATGGTATCATTATCAATGGTTCCGTTGTCAAAAAGCTCAACTTTAACAGCTGGCTCGGAACTGATAATTCGCTTGATTAAAAAATTATCTCTTTGTACAAGTACTTTAGGGGTAGTATTTGCCCCTACAGACTTTTTAATATCGGGAGCAGATAATTTGTCAGTATTAACTGATTTATCTGTGTTGTTATCTTTATGTATAACATCAGTATCTGTTTTAGAAGGCTTAACCATTGGCTTTTGTTGTGTAATAGGAACCACTGGTTTGGGATGCGCTAAAAAATCTTCTAATTCAAAATCACTTTTTAAAACCCGCTCCAGATATACTTTTCCGCTGCCACAATCTTTTTTATTTTTTGCATTGGTAGAAATAAATGTTCCCTGCAAAACTTCTAATTTTCCAATTTTTACATAGTCGAGGTAGCAGGTCATTAAACAGGGTTCGCTATTGCTTCCAATTTTTAACTCAACGAGTTTTAGTTCCTTTAAAATTAAATTTTTGCTGCTAGCGGTATAAATCCCTTGCATCGTAGATTTTCCATAAAACACCGTAGACTTATATGAATACGTAACACCCTTAACGCTATTATCTGATTGCTGGTCTATTTGTACCTCGTATTTGTACATTTCTTCACCAATATCATCTCTAAAAATACCATTGGCCGCACTAAAATAGCCTCTCCAAATACCCGTGATTTTTTGGGCCTGAAGGCTAGTAGTTAAAAGCAATAAAGAAAATAGGGTAAAAGTCAATCTCATTGGCGCAAATGTAAGCTCTTACAAAAGTATTAAAATCTAAAGAAGCGTTAAAACGGAAAACTCACCGCTTTCCTTTATTTTTGCAGGAGTAACCCATTAGGGGTTAAACAGTTAAGTTAGACCTATGATAAATATAACATTTCCAGATGGTGCCGTAAGGCAATATGAAGCAGGTATTTCTGCCAACGGCATTGCAAAATCGATTAGTGAAGGACTCGCCAGAAAAGTTTTGGCTGCCACTGTTAATGGTGAAGTTTGGGACAGTACTAGACCCATCACAGCGGACGCTTCTTTACAATTATTAACCTGGGATGATGACGCAGGTAAAAATACCTTTTGGCACTCATCTGCACACTTAATGGCAGAAGCTGTTGAAGCTTTATACCCTGGTGTAAAATTTTGGGTAGGGCCTGCACTTGATAAAGGATTTTATTACGATATAGATTTAGGTGATCGTCATTTAACGGAAGATGATTTAATTGCCATCGAAAGAAAAATGAATGAGCTTGCAAAACAAGCCAATACATTTACAAGAAAAGAAATTTCTAAAGCAGATGCCATCGCTTATTTTACTGAGCGTAATGATCCGTACAAATTAGATTTATTAGAAGGTCTACAAGATGGTAATATCACACTCTACTCACAAGGTAATTTTACCGACTTATGTAGAGGGCCACACATTCCAAATACAGGAGCTATTAAAGCCATCAAACTCACCAATATAGCAGGTGCTTATTGGAAGGGTAACGAAAAAAATAAAATGCTAACACGCTTGTATGGCGTGACTTTCCCGAATCAAAAGGAATTAGATGCATATCTTTTAATGCTTGAAGAAGCTAAAAAAAGAGATCACCGAAAACTAGGGAAAGAACTTGGTATTTATACCATGGATGATGATGTGGGTCAGGGGCTTCCTTTGTGGTTGCCAAATGGTACCATCATTATTGAAGAATTAGAAAAATTAGCAAAAGAAACGGAAGAAGTTGCTGGGTATAAGCGTGTGGTAACACCACATATTGCCAAAGAAAGTATGTACCTCACAAGTGGTCACTTACCATACTATGCAGATAGTATGTTTCCGCCGATGGAACTAGATGGTACCAAGTATTATTTGAAAGCAATGAACTGTCCGCATCACCATAAAATATTTGATGCAGAACCAAAAAGTTACAAAGACTTACCATACCGTATTGCTGAATATGGAACCTGTTACAGATATGAACAAAGTGGTGAATTATTTGGACTGATGCGTGTACGTTGCTTACACATGAATGATGCGCATATTTATTGTAACAAAGAACAATTTGCCGCCGAATTTAGAGCTGTAAATGACATGTATACCAAGTACTTTAAAATATTTGGTATTGATAAATACGTGATGCGTTTGAGCTTACACGAGCCTTCTAAATTAGGCGCCAAATACGTAAATGAGCCAGCTTTATGGAAAGAAACGGAAGCAATGGTGCGTCAGGTGCTTATTGAATCTGAAATCCCTTATATCGAGGTTCCAGACGAAGCTGCGTTTTATGGCCCTAAAATTGACGTTCAAATTTGGAGTGCGATTGGTAGAGAATTTACCCTTGCAACCAACCAAGTAGACTTTAATTCAGGCAATAAATTCAAATTAAGCTACAATAACCAAAACAACCAGCCTGAAGTTCCACTTATTATTCACCGTGCACCACTTGGTACACACGAACGTTTTATTGGATTTTTACTAGAACACTATGCGGGTAAATTCCCGGTTTGGTTGGCACCTTTACAGGTTAAAATCTTACCTATCTCCGATAAGTTTATGGAGTTTGCAGAAGGCGTTAAAAAACAGCTAAAAGCAGCAGGGGTAAGGGTTGAGATAGATGACAGGTCTGAAAAGATTGGTAAAAAAATTAGAGATACCGAGCTTCAACGCGTTCCATATATGCTAGTTGTAGGGGAGAAAGAGACCCTCGAAAACAAGCTTTCAGTTCGCAGACAGGGCAAGGGAGATTTAGGCATGCAAGACACGCAGGTATTTATCGATGCAATTATTCAGGAAATTCATGAACGTAAATCCGGCGAATAGCCTAAATAGCTTTATCTTTATACTTCAAAATATTACTAACAAAACAAGTTTTAATGGCATTACCACCAAGAGGCGGCGGAAGATTTAACCCAAGGTTCCAAAGACAACAAGAACCAGAACACCGAATTAACGACAGAATTAGAGTACCACAGGTTCGTTTAGTAGGCGATAACGTTGAAGTAGGCGTTTATTCTACACAAGAGGCACTTAAAATTGCCCAAGAACAAGAATTAGACCTTGTTGAAATATCACCAACCGCAGATCCTCCAGTTTGTAAGGTAATAGATTATAAAAAATTCTTATACGAAAAAAAGCGCAAGGAGAAGGAAATGAAAGCCAACTCCAAGCAGTCTGAAATCAAAGAAATTAGGTTTACCCCAAGTACCGATGATCATGACTTTAATTTTAAGGCTAAACACGCCGAAAATTTCTTAAAAGACGGTAATAAGGTTAAAGCCTACGTTCAATTTAAGGGTAGAGCCATTATGTTCCAGGACAGAGGCCAATTACTACTCCTTAAGTTTGCAGAGCGTCTAGCAGAGGCTGGTACCCTAGAAAGTATGCCTAAACTAGAAGGTAAACGTATGTTTGCCATTTTTACCCCTAAAACAGGTAAAAAGAAATAGTTGCTCAAATAGGAGATTATCCATAATTTTGCATCCCAATTTCCCAAATGGCTCAACAAGTGTCTCGCCTGTGCAAGACCGCCAGTAGGGTGTAATCTTTAACAAGATTATTAACATGCCAAAGGTAAAAACAAACTCAAGCGCAAAGAAGCGTTTCAAAGTCACTGGTAGTGGTGAAGTAACTTTCCAAAAGCCATTTAAAAGGCACATCTTAACCAAAAAATCTAAAAAACGTAAAAGAGCCCTAAACAAAAAAGGTTTAGTTGACTCTACAAACAAAGACTTCGTTCTTCGTTTATTACGTCTTAAAGGTTAATACTGGTTAATTTTTAGAAGTACCATTCACAAACAACATTATCAAACAGCAATTACCAAATAGGTAGGCGCTTTCAAACAAATTAATATGCCACGTTCAAAAAATGCAGTTGCATCGAGAGCTAGGAGAAAAAGAATTCTTAAGCAAGCAAAAGGGTTCTACGGTAAACGTAAAAACGTTTATACAGTAGCCAAAAATATCGTTGAAAAAGGTTTGACTTATTCTTATGTAGGTCGTAAGCTTAAAAAGCGTGAATACCGTCAATTATGGATTGCACGTATCAACGCAGCGGTTAGACAAGAAGGACTTACTTACAGCCAATTTATCAATAAATTAAGCACTAAAGGTATCGAACTTAACCGTAAAGTATTAGCAGACCTTGCTATGAATGAGCCAGCTAGCTTCAAGGCTTTAGTTGACCAAGTTAAATAAGGTAGCTTACTGTAAAAAATAATATAAAAAAACCGAGTAGTATATATACTGTTCGGTTTTTTTATTCGTTTATACTTCTATTATTTCAAGTTTGTCGTTCACCCATTTTAAAGCAACCGCGTAAATGAACAATACTTATACCTCGCTCGTAAACCAAACATTCCACTTCCCTCAACCAGGTTTTGAAGTAAATGATAATGGTTATTTACAATTCAATGATTTAGATCTAAAAAAGATTATTGAAAAGCATGGTACCCCTTTAAAGTTAACATACCTGCCAAAAATTGGCATGCAAATTAACAAGGCAAAAGATATGTTTCAGGCTGCTTTTAAAAAGCACAAATACGAGGGTGAATATTTTTATTGCTATTGTACCAAAAGCTCTCACTTTTCATTTGTGGTTGAAGAGGCGTTGAAGCATAATATTCATTTAGAAACATCTTATGCTTACGACATTGAAATTATCAATAGACTGTATCAGCGTAGAAAAATAAACAAAGACACCTACATCATTTGTAACGGCTATAAACAAAAGTCTTACACATCACGTATTACCAAACTCATCAACACCGGTTTTAAAAATGTAATTCCAATACTTGACAACAAAGAAGAGTTGATGGCCTACAAACGTGGTGCCAAACAACCATTTAGGGTAGGTATTAGAGTTGCTGCTGAGGAAGAACCTAACTTTCCTTTTTATACGTCAAGACTTGGTATTCGTGCAAAAGATATTTTAGAATTTTATGTAGATGAAATTGAAGGTTTTGAAGATAAGTTTCAATTAAAAATGTTACATATCTTTTTAAACAAAGGGATTAAAGATGATATTTATTACTGGTCAGAATTAAATAAAATCATCAACCTGTATTGTCAATTAAAAAAGATTTGTCCAGAGTTAGACTCTATTAATATTGGTGGTGGATTCCCTATCAAACACTCACTTGGATTTGAATACGACTATCAGTTCATGATCAATGAAATTGTGAGCAATATTAAAAAGGCTTGTAAAAAAGCCAAGGTTCCTATGCCAAATATCTACACCGAATTTGGTAGCTATACCGTTGGTGAAAGTATGGCACATATTTATAGTGTATTAGCTGAAAAAAATCAGAACGATAGAGAGTGCTGGTATATGATTGATTCATCTTTCATTACTACACTTCCTGATACCTGGGGTATTGGCGAAAAGTTTTTGATGCTCCCTGTCAATAAATGGGATAATGAATACCACCGCGTTGTGCTAGGGGGTATTACCTGCGATAGTCATGATTATTACGACTCCGAAGAACATATCAACGAAGTGTTCTTACCCAAACTTAAAACCCTAGATCCTAAAGATCAAGAGTCCAATAAAGAACCACTTTATGTAGGATTTTTCCATACCGGTGCCTATCAAGATCAAATAAGTGGTTATGGTGGAATCAAGCACTGCTTAATTCCTTCTCCTAAACATGTGATTGTAGAAAGGGATAAAAGTGGCAAACTTGTGGAATGGGTATATGCTAAAGAGCAAACCGCTCAATCGATGCTTAAAATTTTGGGCTACCTACGTTAAACGCATCAAAAACACTCCGTATAGTGGGGTAGGTTTGAACCAGGTATTGTGGTAAGTTTTCCATGAGTACCCATTCAATCTTTTCAATGTCTTCTTCGGTTTGAGGAATTAGAGTTTCTGCGTCCAAAGCAGCCGCTTTCATACTGTACCAATGGGTTTCCTTTACTACATCCATTTGCAACCATGTATCAAAATACTTATGTGTGGTCTTACAAATAAAAGCACCTAGTGTTATTTTTTGTAATCCAGTTTCTTCCTGCACTTCTCTAACGGCACATTCAGGAATAGATTCGTTAGGATCAAGCTTACCCTTGGGTAAATCCCAAAAGCCACGCCTAAACATGAGCAAAAATGCCCCCTCGTTGTTTTGAACAAGTCCTCCAGCTGCTGTAATGATTGGTAAATCCATTGTGTATCAAATGTCTACTATTTTTTGAATTGTTCATACAATTTATTCTAAAATAGACCCTAAATTTGAAGCATGACAAACGAAATAGCCGTTGCAGAAAAGTTACTACAAGTAGCCGCCGTAAAATTAAATCCTAACGATCCATTTACTTGGGCAAGTGGATGGAAGAGTCCAATTTATTGTGATAATAGAAAAGTACTTTCATTCCCGTATGTAAGAGACTTTATAAAAAGTGAAATGTGCAATGTCATCTTCGAAAAATTTGGAGAAGCCGACACATTAGCAGGTGTAGCAACAGCAGGTATTCCATGGGGTGCTATGGCTGCAGATCAATTAAAACTGCCATACATATACGTTAGACCCAAACCAAAAGAACATGGTTTAGGCAATCAAATTGAAGGTGCATTTACGCCAGGCCAAAAAGTACTCGTGATAGAAGATTTAATTTCTACTGGAAAAAGCTCTTTACAAGTAGTAGATGTATTAAGAGCTGCTGGTGCGGAAGTAGTAGGCATGGTTGCCATATTTACGTATGATTTTGCACAAGCATCAGAAGCTTTTGCAGCTGCCAATGTCCCATTTGTTTGTTTAACCAATTATCCTTCTTTGATTTCTCTTGCTGTAGAAAAAGGCTATGTGACCAAAGAGCAAGAAAATATTTTATTAGATTGGAGAAATAGTCCATCTACTTGGACAGGAAAATAATGCCTTTAAATTTTGTCATGAAAAAGATATTTGTTGCCCTACTATTTTTAATTGTTGCCCATACTGCATCTGCACAATCTGCAAAAGCTGAGTGGGTCATTTTAAAATCCAACAACTTAAAATGTTGGGAATGCAAAGATGTATTGGACAAATATTTAACCAAAGAAAAAGACAATACTGAGGGTGGTATTGTTCAATGGAAAATAAATTTGCTTCAAGGTGAAGTACGCATACAGTTTTTACCGGATCGAACCAGCGCCGACGAAGTGAGAGTGGCTGTTAACAATGCAGGTTTTGATACAGACAAAGAAAAGGCACTAGATGAAGCCTATAAAAAATTACCACCAAGCTGTAAAAGGGCTGAAGAGGGCGGTGGGCCTCAATTACGCAAGCCTTGCCATGTAAAACCTTATCTATAAACTGATGGTTTGTCTAGTTTCGTAAGTGAACGGGACATCAAAAAATATAGAACCTTTTCCAATTTTAGTTTTCCCTTTAACTTTTATAAGTACCTCGTTATTCATGAGAAGTGAAAAGGCATTTTTGAAAACACCACCCATTGAAACACGCATTTGAGAGGGAAGCTCAAAATTTTGTTTCTTAGGAATTTGCATTAAGGTGTCAAGTGTGTATTTACCCAGATAACGATTATCGATATAGACCTCACAGTCTACCTGTTTTAAATCTAATCTAAAGTTATTTGGATTGTAACAAACTAGATTTAATGATAAATCAACATATTCAAATCCAAGGTTTTTAACTTTTACATTGTTGAGTCCTTTGTATTCAAACCCTTGCGGTGTAGAACAACTCAATAAAACAACAAAGAGGATACAATAAAATAGATAAATTCGTTTCAATTGAATTATTTTGCACAAAGATAATTGCATAGCTGATGGGAACTAATAATTCCTGTTAAAATTAATACATGCTACCATTAAGAATTGAATCTCAGTATTTTGGATCAGTCCAATACATCAAACAAATAGCTAAGGCAAATAGTGCTGTGATTGATATACACGAACCATTTAAAAAAATGAGTTACCGTAATCGAACCACTATTGTTAGTGCGCAGGGGCCACTTTTACTAACAGTGCCTTTACAAAATGGGAGAGACCAAAAACTACCCATTCATGAAGTAAAGATTAGTTACAGTGAAAATTGGCCGAGTAAACACATAAAAGCCTTAAGTTCTTGTTATAAAAGATCTCCCTTTTTTGAATATTACGAAGATGGACTGAGCAGGCTCTTAAAAACAGAATACCCATATTTACTTGATTTAAATATGCAAATTGTTGAATGGCTTAGTAAAGTGCTAAAAACAGAATTTAACATTTCAAAAACAACGGAAGCTACCAGCTATCTAGATCCCAATTTCATAGATGTTAGAGATACTTCTAATATGTCTAAACTAAGTCAAAATATTGCAAATCAAGTATATCCACAGGTATTTTCCGATAAAATTGAATTCATACCTAATGCAAGTATTTTAGACCTATTATTTTGTATGGGGCCTTCTGCAAATATTTATTTGAAAGACAAGCATTTATAGTGTTTTCGCATCTTTTTTTTTAGTAGATTTAATGATCAAAAATTAAACCTGAACGGGAGCTAAGTGTCTAAGTGCAATATTATGAATTGTCGTTTATTCAAGTTATTTATTATTATTATATGTTTATTGCTTAGCGGCGTTACATATGCTCAAGATTATTCTAATAAGGGAACTGATTTTTGGCTTGGATATGGTTTCCACGTTAACATGGCAGGCAATCCTGCTAATGGTGGCACTCAGGATATGATTTTGTATTTTACTTCGGATAAAAATGCAAATGTTACTGTAGAAATACCAGCCGTTGGATACTCAGCAACTTTTACGGTTACGGCCAATCAAACCACAATTTCTACGCCATTGCCAAAAACAGGGGCACAGGATGCTCGTATCAATACAACGGGTCTTTTAAAAAGAGGTATTCATATTACATCTGATGTACCCATTGTTGCTTATGCACATATATACAATTCAGCAGTATCTGGAGCAACCCTACTATTTCCAACCAATACACTAGGTAAAGAATATTATTCTGTTAACTACACACAACAATCCAATGCAAACAATTCAAATTCATTCTTTTTTGTTGTTGCTACAGAAGACAATACCACTATTGAGATAACACCCTCTGCCGATAATTTAAATGGACTAGCACCAGGAGTGGCAACCACTATTCCCATAACATTAAATCAAGGAGATGTGTACAGTGTATTTGGAACAGTTAGTGGTACAAGAGGTACCGATTTAACGGGTTCTAAAGTTAGATCCATTAGTACAGCAGGTTCTGTAGGTTGTAAAAAAATTGCTGTGTTTTCAGGTGCAGGAAAAATAAGCATTGGCGGTGCTGGAAATGGTAGTGCTGATAATATTTTTTCGCAATCCTTACCAGCTGTTGCTTGGGGCAAAAAATACTTAACAGTTCCTACAGGTTCACAACCCAATAACTATTACCGCGTATGTGTAACCAATCCAAACACTGTAGTTAAATTAAATGGAACTATTATTCCAAATACTAATTTGATTAATGGATTCTATTACGAGTTTTTTAACGGCAGTTATAATGGTACAAGTGCAACAACAAATCCTGCCATACCCAATGTAATTGAAGCTGATATACCAATAATGGTTGCTCAATATTGTACCACGCAAGGCGTAAATGGTAATCCTAATACAAATCCTGGAGGAGATCCAGAAATGATTTATTTAAGCCCTGTTGAACAAACCATTAATGATATTACTTTATACTCCGCTACTCGTTTTAATATATTACAGAGTTATATAAATATTGTTGTAAAAAATGGTGGTGAAAATAGTTTTACACTTGACGGCGTTTCTCAAACAGCTAATTTTTTAACCCATCCGGGAGATGCAAACTATAAGTATGCGATATTAAAAGTGAATGCAGGTAACCATAATTTATTTTCAGACACTGGATACAACGCTATTGCCTATGGATTTGGTAGTGCCGAAAGTTATGGATACAATGCAGGAACTAACGTTAAAGATTTTTCACAAACAGCATCTTTTCAAAATCCATTTGGGCGTATAGACTCTGCAGTTACTTGTGTTAACACACCCGTTTCATTTTCGGTACCCTTAAATTTCACTCCTAGTAGTATTAAATGGGATTTTGGTGCTGCTAAAAACATAACGCCATCTGCCACCATTGGCCCAAATAGTAATCCAACCCCAGACAGTACTAAATATATCAATGGACAAAATATTAATTACTATAGTCCAAAACAATCCTTTTCATTTACAGCATCCAATACAGCTGCTCTAAGAGATACTATTAAGATGTATACCACTTCAACAACACCCGATGGTTGTGGAAGTACCGAGCAAGTGGTTTCTATTCCTGTAAAAGTAAATGATAAGCCAGCATCTAATTTTACGCTCACACATGCAGGCTGTTTACAAGATTCTGTTTTTATTACTGCTCCCCCAACAAATGCAGTTCAGTGGTTATGGGATTTAGGTAATGGTACCAACCTTGTTAATTTTACAAATTCAATAAATCCTATCAGGTATGCTGTCGCTAATAATTATACCATCAAATTAAGGGTGGTATCTGATATTGGCTGTGCATCAGATGACGCAACTGTTTCCGTTAACATGACGGATAAACCGGTAGCAAATTTTAACGCACAAAACATTACTTGTATTAATGCCCCTATTAAATATACCGATGCATCTAGCATAGGAGTGGGCACCATATCAAAATGGATTTGGAATACCGATAATGGATCTGGCGCTTATACAAATACAACAAACACCGATCAACTGGTTACTTACACCAATTTTGGCACCAAAGATGTTCGTTTATTGGTGGAGTCTAATACTGGTTGTCAGAGTGATACCTTTAGACTTGCAAATCCAGTTTTTGTGCATACGCCTCCAACACCTGGTTTTATCATTCCAGAAGTTTGTTTAAATGATGCGAACGCTATTTTTACAGATAGTACTTCTTCTGCAGATGGTGCCACTAACTTCTCGTACCAGTGGAATTTTAATGCAGGTGCACCAGCTATTACGCCTGGACCAACGTACACGCCTGCGCAGTTGACAGCTAAAAATCCTGGGGTAAAATACAATAAGTCGGCGGTGTATAGTGTTTCTTTACAAGTTACTTCTTTTGGATGCGTTAATTCATTAACGAGCACTTTTACGGTTAATGGTGCTAACCCTACACCTGATTTTGAAATCCTTGCACCTACCACACTTTGTAGTAATGATTCGGTGCGTATTAAAAATTTATCGGTGGTAGATTTTGGTGATGTTACTAGACTTGAGATTTATTGGGACGCTAACGATCTCACTAAAAAAACAATTGACGAAGCGCCTTATTTAGGCAAAGTGTATGCGTACCGTTATCCTAATTTTCAAACGCCTGCTACCAAAAATTATTCCATTACGCTAAAAGCTTTTTCTGGTAATGCAGCAAGTTGTAGCAAGTCTGTTTCTAAAACAGCTACTGTTAACCAGAGCCCTAAAGTAACATTTACTACTATGCCGGGTATTTGTAACGAAGCGGCACCTCGTCAAATTACACAGGCTAGTTTTGATAATAATGTGCCGGGTAGCTTTGCTTATTCAGGCACTGCAGTGAGCGGGGCAGGTGTGTTTAATCCAGTAACGGCTGGAGCTGGTACATATCCTATCAAATACGTGTACACGTCAAGTGTGATAGGTTGTAAAGACTCTGCTACACAAAATATTACGGTATGGCCTTCACCTACTGCTAAGTGGGGTGCAGGGCTTCCAAGTTGCGAAAAAAACAACCTTGTATTTACAGATAGCTCGGTAGCTAATTATAGCAACATTGTTTCATGGGCCTGGGATTTTGGAGACGCCACCACGTCTATTAAAACAACGGGAGCAGTGTTTAATAAAGTATTTGATACCAGTAAAACATATACCGTATCTCTTAAAGTAACCACCGATAGTGGTTGTGTATCGGTACTAAATACGCAGCTTGTAAAAGTAAATCCATTACCAAAACCAGCATTTAGTTTACCAAGCATTTGTTTACCAGATGGTACTGGTACTTTTACAAATAGCTCTAGTATTACAGATGGTTCTGAAGCTAATTTTACCTACGCTTGGAACTTTGGTGATCCAAATAATAGTGCTGGTTCAACAAGCAAGGATCCGGCCCACAAATACAGCGCTGTAGGCCCCGTAAATGTTAAACTCATAGTTACTAGTAATAACAACTGTATTGACTCCTTAACGCAGGTTTTAAATACCATTTATCCGCAACCAAAAGCAGCCTTTACCATTAGTTCCGATAGTATTTGTATGGGTGATGTGGTAAACTTTACAGACCAGTCTGATGGCATCACAAGCCCTATTAATAAATGGGTATGGGATTTAGGACAATCTGATGCTTCAAGTGTTCAAAACCCAAATAAGCGATTTAGAGACTCTGGTATTTTTACCATCCAACTATTTGGTTTTAATGGACAAAACTGTGTGAGTGATACGCTTAGTAAAACAGTAACATCGTTCCCGTATCCGCATCTGAATTTAGGGCCTGATTTTAAAATACTAGAAGGAGGTACCGCGCTTATCAGACCCACATTTGTGTTTGGCAACAACCTTACGTATTTATGGAAGCCAGCACTTTATTTAAATAGCGATACCGCTGCTGTACCACGCACCACGCCACTTGCAGACGTTACCTATATACTAGAACTTACAGGACTTGGTGGTTGCATGGTAACTGACGATATTTTTATAAAACTATTACTCGCACCAGAAGTACCCAATGCCTTTTCTCCAAATGGGGATGGCATAAATGATAACTGGGAAATTAAATACCTAGAAAGTTACCCAGGCGCTACCATTGATGTATACAATAGATACGGACAGCCTGTGTTTAAATCGACTGGGTATGATAAACCTTGGAATGGACAGTACAACGGAAGCCCTTTACCAATAGGGACTTACTACTATATTATCAATCCTAAAAATGGACGAAAAATAATAACAGGTTCTGTTACTATTATAAAATAGTGAAAATGAAAAAAACAATATTCATATCCCTCATTTTTATACTGCCACTTATTAGTATCGCGCAACAGCGTCCTTATTACACGCAGTATATTTTAAATAATTTTTTAATCAATCCAGCGCTTGCAGGTATTGAAAATTATTGGGATGTAAAAACATCACATCGAATTCAGTGGCAGGGTGTACAAGATGCACCGGTTACTACATATTTAACTTTTCATGGACCACTAAAAAAGCAAGCATATGCTGGAGGAAATCCTACTAGCATGTCTGCGCCTGGTGAAAACCCAAGAGGTAGGGCTTATTGGCAAAACTATCAAGCACCAGAACCACATCATGGTGTTGGATTTACTGTATTAAATGATCAAACAGGCCCACTCAATAGATTTGCTGCTTATGGCACATACGCATACCACAGAGGTATAGCTGCACAAACAACATTGTCATTTGGTGTGTCTGCAGGGATGACCAATTTAACTTTAAACACCAGTAAATTAAATTTTGGAAATACCACCATCGATCCTGCGGTAGGATCAAGCGGTATGATTAATAATATTAAACCAGATATTAGTGCGGGCTTATGGCTCTATTCCAATAATTATTTTGTGGGCTTTTCGGCACAACAAATTATTCCACAAAATGTAGCTTTTTCAGATAATAAAGTATACCTCACACAAGGCAAATTGGTTCCACATATTTTTTTAAGTGCAGGATACCGTTTACAAGTTTCTGAAGATCTAAGTTTATTGCCATCTGCACTTATAAGATATATCAGCCCATTACCAATAGGGATGGACATTAACGCAAAACTCATGTATCAAGATTTGATATGGTTTGGCGGATCTTACCGTTTTAAAGAAGGCTATGCTGGCATGGTTGGATTTAATGTAAACAACAATATCAATATTGGATATTCTTACGACTTTCTTACTTCGTCATTAAATACAGTGAGTAGAGGTACGCACGAAATTCTAATTGGATTTCAACTGGGCAATAAATACGGTGATTGGTGTCCTAAAAATTTATGGTAGGATCGACTGTTGTTCCGATAAATAAGCAATAAGTGTGGCTTTATCATCATCAAATAATTCCAGCAGCAACTGCTTTACTTTGAATTCCTTTGCCTGATCTTTGGTAAAGTTTGCTTTATAAATATGTTGTTTGGTGGTCGTATCTCTTTTGACAATTCCTTTATCAAACATGATTTGCATGAGTTTTAAAGTAGTGGTATAGCCTGTTTTTGAAGCCAGTTTTTCGTGTACTTTTTTTACGGAAGCAGCACCTTCCTGCCATAGTATAGATAATATTTCAAACTCTTTTTCGGTTGGTTTTATATATTTTCCCATAGCACATTTTGTATTACAATAGTACAAAAAAAATCCCTCCTAAAAGGAGGGATTTACATTTGTATAATTTAAAAGTTATTGTTTGGTTGCCATTTTAATGTGCAAATAACTTTTGTATTTTTCATTTTGTTCTGGTGTAAGTGCTTTACCATTCACAGAAATGTTACCATCTTTAACTTGGATGTTTACATTGTCTTTTGGAGCTAAACCATCTTCTTGTAAAGCTTGCACTAAAGTTTTAGAATCAGCAGTCACAGTAACTGTGTTAGCCGTATCTACAAGCGCTTTAGAAGTGTCTGTGCTAATGATAGACATTTCGATGGTTTGAGATTTTGTAACAGTATTACTTGATGTAGGGTGCATTTTAGCAAGCGTTGGAGCAATTACTAAAGATACAATTGACATCAATTTAATTAAGATGTTCATTGAAGGACCAGATGTATCTTTAAATGGATCACCCACAGTATCACCTGTAACTGATGCCTTGTGTGGTTCAGATTTTTTATAGAACATCTCACCATTAATTTCAACACCTTTTTCAAAAGATTTTTTAGCATTGTCCCAAGCACCACCAGCGTTGTTTTGGAAAATTCCCATTAACACACCACTTACAGTAGCACCGGCTAAGAAACCACCTAAAGCTTCTGGGCCTAATAAAAATCCTACTAATAAAGGAGATACAATAGTGATAGCACCAGGCAACATCATTTTTTTAAGAGATGCCTCAGTAGAAATCGCCACACACTTATCGTATTCTGGTTTACCAGTACCTTCCATGATACCAGGGATGGTACGGAACTGACGACGAACTTCTTCTACCATTGACATAGCAGCTTCACCCACCGCTCTAATAGCTAATGAAGAGAAGATAAAAGGAATCATACCACCTACAAATAATGCAGCTAATACATCCGCTTTGTAAATATCGATGTGCTGATTGTCAGGCATTGCAACACCAACAAACGCAGCAAATAATGCAAGTGAAGTTAACGCTGCAGAAGCAATGGCAAAACCTTTACCACTTGCTGCAGTTGTATTACCTACGGCATCCAAAATATCTGTTTTTTCACGAACCTCAGCTGGTAGTTCACTCATTTCTGCAATACCACCCGCGTTATCAGCGATAGGGCCAAATGCATCAATAGCAAGTTGCATACCTGTTGTAGCCATCATACCTGCAGCAGCAATTGCTACACCATATAAACCTGCACAATAGAATGAACCAAAAATACCAGCAGCTAATACTAAAATTGGTAAGAATGTAGATTCCATACCAATAGCTAAACCACCAATAATATTTGTTGCGTGACCTGTGCTTGATTGTTTAATAATACTTAATACTGGACGCTTACCCATTGCAGTGTAGTACTCAGTAATAATGCTCATTAAAACACCTACTACTAGACCAACACCAATGGCACCAATAACACCATTTCTAGTAAATTCTAATCCACGTAAGTACATCGTTTCAGGTAATACATTACCTACTAAGAAATAACATACAACAGCTGTTAAAATCATAGAACCATAGTTACCCATGTTGAGTGCGTTTTGCACGGTAGCTGTATTCAAACCAGCTTTATCGCTGATTCTTACAAATAGAGTACCAATGATCGATAAAATAATACCGATACCAGCAATTAACATAGGTAATAAAATAGGAGATAAGCCACCAAATGCATCAACCAATTGAGATTTGTCAGCACCTGTAACTTCTTGACCTAATACCATTGTAGCTAAAACGGTTGCAACATAAGAACCAAATAAATCGGCACCCATACCAGCAACGTCACCAACGTTGTCACCAACGTTATCTGCAATAGTTGCAGGGTTACGAGGATCATCTTCAGGAATACCTGCTTCTACTTTACCTACTAAATCTGCACCTACGTCTGCAGCTTTGGTATAAATACCACCACCTACACGCGCAAATAAAGCAATAGATTCAGCACCTAAAGAGAAACCAGTTAAAATTTCTATTGTACGTAACATTCCTTCTGCATCACCATCTGGTGCGAAGTAATGTTTTAAAATCAAAAACAATCCACCTAAACCTAAAACGGCTAAGCCTGATACACCCATACCCATTACAGATCCACCTGTAAAAGATACTTTTAGGGCACGTGATAAACTAGTTTTAGCTGCTTCAGCAGTACGAACGTTTGCTTTAGTAGCTACTTTCATACCAATGTATCCAGCAGTTGCACTAAACACGGCACCAATGATAAATGAAATGGCAATACTCCAGTGGCTAGATTCGTTAGAATTAGCCATGAAACCTAGAAGCAAAGCTACAATAACCACAAAGTAGGCAAGAATTTTCCATTCTGCTTTTAAGAATGCCATAGCACCTTCAGCAATGTAGTCACTGATTTCTTTCATTCTTGGGTTACCAGCATCTTGCTTAGATACCCATAAAAATTTAACGAGTGTGTAAAGGAGACCTATAAGTCCCATCGCCGGAACGGCATAAAACAACATGTTGTTCATAATCGATTGGATCTAGTAAAAAATTAGATTTTAAAAGTCTGCAAAAATAAGGGTAATTGGCTAAAAATCACCCAAATTGACCGCTGTTTGTATAAGTTTTTGGTTCATTTAGGTATTATTCAGCAACGGAAGTTGTATCGGAACCCGCCAAAAAGGAAGCTGCTATGTTCTTGGCTTTGTAGATATTACGGTTAAATCTATTTCCTAATACGATAATGGTAGCCGTATCCTTGATAAAACGGCTAAATACCGAGTTATTACCATGCCACCATCCATTGTGGTAAATGATTTTTTGATCGGGCTGTTCTAGCATCCTCCACCCAAGTCCATAGTTATGAATGGAAGGTCTATCATTACTTCCTGGCAAAAAAGCCATTTGAAGAGAGGTTTGACTAATATAAGTCCCTTGATATAAGGCTTTGTCCCACAATAAAAGGTCACGAACGGTACTATATATATTTTTATCACCATATATACAATCAAACTTTTCAAGTAAATAAGGTCGATTATTGGGGTAATACGAAGGTTGATAGCGGCCAGTGTCTTTATGTGAAAACACATAACTATGTTCCATACCTAATGGTGCAAAAATGTTCTCTTTTACATAAGTAGGGTAGTCTTTACCCGATAATTTTTCGATAATAAGTGCTAATAAAGCAAAATTGGTGTTGGAATAACTAAATGCACGGTTGGCTCCAAAAATGACGGCGGGCTTGTACCTCATCATAAAATCAAGCATATCCTGATTGGTAATTAAACCTGGCTTAACAACAACTGGCAATTTGATGGTACGGTATTTTTTAATCCATCTGCCTCTTTTTCCCTTGACTTTATAGCTCTCCAATTTCTTATCCACCATAAAATAGGCATAATTATTTAAGCCACTGCGGTGGTTAAGAAGCATACGAACAGTAATGTCAGGATAAGGAAACCCAGCTAAATAGGTATCAACGGTTTTATCTAATTCAATTTTCCCTTCTTCCCATAGCTTTAAAATAGCCATTGCCGTAAAGGTTTTAGAAGTAGAGGCAATATGAAATGGGGTAGTAGGTGTGATGGGTGATTTTGACTTTACATCATACAAACCTTGATAATCTTCAAATAATATTTGGCCATTTTTGGCAACTAATATAGAACCACTAAAGCCTCGCTTACCTAGTATATCATGGTAAGACGCACGTATTTGAGCCTCATATTTTTGTTTGGTACTCGAATCTATAACCGAAAATATATACGGAGTTGAAGGAATAGACTTAGGCTTGGCACCACATGCAATGAGTACAAAGAATAAACAAAATGCGTAAAGGTATTTAGCAACCATATGTTAGTTTTTCTACGATTGCTAAATTATCACAATAAACAGGTTCGGGACACAAACGTGAATAACTGTTGGGCAAACCAAACTTTCTACACACAATTGCTTAAATTTGCCATCATGAGCAAGCAAGCATTAACCAGTTTCCCTAAAGAGAAAATCAATATTTTATTTCTAGAAAATATTAGTGAAAAGGCCGTCCAACAATTTAAGCAAAATGGATATGCCAATGTTAAAAAGATTGCTGGTGCACTCAGTGAAGATGAATTAATCAAAGAAATTAAAGACGTTCATTTAATTGGCATTCGTTCAAAAACTCAAATTACCCCAAAGGTTTTAGCAGCTGCAAAAAAATTACAAGCTATTGGATGTTTTTGTATTGGCGTTAACCAGGTTGATATTAAAGCAGCTTCCAAAAAAGGTGTGGTAGTTTTTAACGCGCCATACAGTAATACCAGAAGTGTTGCAGAACTTGTAATTGGAATTTCAGCAATGCTTATCCGCCGAATTTCAGATAAAAATATTGCAGCACATAATGGCATTTGGATGAAAGAAGCCAAAGGAAGTTTTGAACTACGTGGAAAAACTTTAGGACTTGTGGGATATGGAAATATTGGATCTCAAGTAAGTGTGTTAGCAGAAGCCATTGGCATGAAAGTGATGTTTCATGATACAGAAACTAAACTTCCATTAGGCAACGCTGTACCTGCAAAAAATTTAAAAGAATTACTATCTGCTTCAGATATTGTTTCATTGCATGTGCCTGAAACACCACAAACAAAAAATTTAATCAATAAAACCAATCTTAAATATTTTAAGAAGGGTGCTTTGTTATTAAACTATGCAAGGGGAGAAGTAGTAGATTTAAAAGCCTTAGCAGAAGCCATTAAAGACGGTCTTATTGGCGGTGCAGGTATTGATGTATTTCCAGTTGAACCAGAAAAAAATGGAGATGCATTTACCACACCATTACAAGGTTTACCCAATGTTATTTTAACGCCACATATTGGCGGTTCCACAGAAGAGGCGCAACAAAATATTGGTGAAGACGTAAGCATCAAATTATTTCAATACCTAGAACGCGGTATCACCAATGGATCACACTCTGTTCCATCTATTGCATTACCACCTGTAGAAGGTGCACACCGTATTTTACATATGCACAACAATGTGCCTGGGGTGTTAAGTGCAATCAATACCGCACTTTCTAAAAACAACATCAATATTGTTGGACAATATTTAAAAACCAACGAAGAAATTGGATACGTTGTTTTAGATGTTGATACCAAATTATCTAAACGTGCACTGGAGCTTTTAAAAGAAGTAAAGGATACGATTAAAGTAAGAATGCTTTATTAAAATCAGGCGTTTTATTTACGCAATTGCTGCAAGCATGGTTTTAATATCTGCAGTATCAACTAGCATATTTGATAAATTTTCCTGCATGGATTCTTTTACAAATTGCATATTGGTTGGCACTACTTTTCTTGCCGACGAATGAAATTCTTTTGCATTTGTCACCTGCTTTATATTTCCAATATTATTACTTCTAACGCCACTACCTGGCATAATAATTATTTGATCACCGGCTTCTTGAACAAGTGTTTGTAGAAGCGCTAAAGCGTCTGGTGCACTAGGCACTTGGCCACTGGTTAAAATTCTTTTACAACCTGTTTCAATAATATCATGCAGGCCGCGTATAGGATCATTGCATCTATCAAACGCACGATGAAATGTAACATCCATAGGTGCTGCAAGTTGTACAAGCTCTTTGGTACGCTCTTTATCGATACTGCCATCTGGTAACAATAAACCAATGACAACACCTGCAAAACCAAGTTCTTTACATAAACGAATATCGTTTTTCATGACGTCAAACTCTGCGCGCGTGTATAAAAAATCGCCACCGCGTGGTCTAATAATTGGAAAAACAGGAATTGAAATAGTAGAAGACACCACGCTTAAAGTTCCATAAGATGGGGTAGTACCACCCTCGTTTGGATTTTCACAAAGCTCTAAACGGTTGGCACCAGCGGCCTCGGCTTGTATGGCCGATTCAATATTAAAAACTGCTACTTCAAGCATGGATACAAAATTTGTATTCGTAAAATTAAAGAATGTGTTTACCGTCCACTAAAATATTGGAATCATCTGCAGTACAAACTGCAAAGTTGAAACCTTTTTGGATACAGTATCCACCATATTCACCACGCTTATTAATAGCAATAAAACCTACTTGAATATCACGCGCTTTGTCGCCTTTAATTTTGATAATACGCTCCACCGCTTTTTTGCAAGCTTGTTCTGGAGAATTGCCCATACGCATAAGTTCAACTACTAAATGTGATCCGCAAATACGAATTACATCTTCGCCTTGACCCGTTGCAGTTGCGGCACCCACTTCATTGTCAACAAATAAACCAGCACCAATAATAGGAGAATCACCAAGGCGTCCTCGCATTTTAAAACCCATACCAGATGTGGTACAGCTACCACTTAAATTTCCATTAGCATCTAGTGCCACCATACCAATGGTATCATGATTCCAATTACCATTTTCTAGTTTATTAGGTGCAAATGCCGATTGTGATTTTAAATTGTTACCGGAGTTTTCAATATTAATAACAGGCTTGTATTCACTTTTTTCGAGCCATTTTTTATAAGAACGTTCTGCATCTGGCGATAATTTTTCTGATTCTAACGGAAATCCTTCGGCTACAGCAAATTGCTGCGCACCAGAACCAACGAGCATTACATGGGGCGTTTTTTCCATAACACGCCTTGCCACAGATATCGGATGTTTGATTCGCTCTAAAAATGCCACAGAACCACAATTAGAAAATTCGTCCATAATACAGGCGTCGAGGGTCACATAACCATCACGGTCTGGATTGGCGCCAAGACCCACACAACAGTTTTGGCTATTTTCAGTAACCATTACACCTTGCTCAACAGCGTCAATTGCTCGGCCGCCATTTTTTAAAACTGCCCAAGCCGCTTTATTCGCGTTTAAACCTTCGGCCCATGTAGAAATTACAATAGGCTTTTTGCCAGCCGGATTGTTAGCCTTACTGGTAAACCCAGAAAATGTTAGGGCTGATAAACCAAGTGAACTGAGTTCTAAAAATTTACGTCGTTGTAACATGGTGGTTATTTATGTTAGGGTATAATGAGATTCAAATATAACCAATATAGACTGAGTTAACATTAGCCAATGATGCTACAATATTGACAGCTTATACCTGATTTAGATCTATTATTTTATCCTATAATTAATATTATGTTAAATAGATACTTTGAACAAACAAAGCTTCTAGTCTACGACTGCCAAATTAAATGCCTTAATATTGTGCATGCATATTCTGATTGTAAACAATACTTCTATCCCGGTACACAAATACGGTGGCACCGAAAGAGTTATCTGGTGGCTTGGCAAAGCGCTGGTTCAATCCGGACATCAGGTTTCGTATTTAGTTGCTCCAGGATCTAATTGCGAATTTGCAAACGTATATGCATACAACGAATCGGTTCCATTTAATAGCTTAATTCCGGATGGTATTGATGTGGTTCATTTGAACCATTATGTAAACGAGACTCCTAAAATCCCCTATATTCAAACCATGCATGGAAATTTAAACCATGCTTTAGAATTAGACCAGAACACCGTGTTTGTATCTCAAAACCATGCTTCCCGTTTTGGTTCTGATTGTTATGTACACAACGGTATTGATCCTATGGATTATGGAACGCCTGTTTTACATAATAACGCGGTTAAAAACTATTTTCACTTTTTAGGGGACGCTGCCTGGCGAGTGAAAAACGTTAAAGGTGCTATCCAAATAGCCAAAATGGCCCATCAAAAATTAAGGGTTATTGGTGGTGTTCGTTTTAATTTTAATCAGGGCATTCGACTAACATTTGATACACATGTTAGATTTGATGGCATGCAAGGTGGAACTGAAAAAAATGAAATTATTAAATATTCCAAGGGGTTGATTTTTCCTGTGCGCTGGCACGAGCCCTTTGGACTTGCACTTATAGAAAGTTTATATTTTGGATGTCCGGTGTTTGGAACCCCCTATGGTTCTTTACCAGAAATTGTAATTCCCGAGGTTGGTCATTTAACATCATCAGCTTTAGAGTTAGCTGATGCTGTTGCACATGTAAATGATTTTAATAGAAAAACATGTCATGAATATGTTATGGATAAGTTTACACATATTCAGATGATGGCGTCTTATGTACGCCTCTATGAAAAAGTGTTGAATGGAGAAAAATTGAACCCAAAGGCCCCTATTTTACAATCCATTCAACACGAAAAATTTTTACCGTTTAACTAACCTATTGTAGTTAGTTAAAAGAATTTTGTAAGGCATCAAACTCTTTGTATTTAGCCTCATACATATCATACTTTTGTGGATCCTTACCTCTAAATTTATTTCTTTTAATTTCATATAAATTGGTAAGATAACGAACACAATTGTTTAATAAGTTATTGTCTCTTTTTGTTTTTTCTGACTTGCCTTTTAATGCCACAAAAGCTTTTTCAAGTGCATCAATTGATAAGTCAATATTTTTTTGAAGATCAACATCAATCGCTGCATTTTGTTGTTTTAATGGAGCCTGAGTTGCAGCTAATTTGTCTGCTGCTGCTTTATTAACAGCGGCTTTAGCTTGTGGAGTTTTTGCAGCCGCTTTTTTAGCAGCAAACTCTTCTTCGTTGGCAGTGCTGATAGCACGAAGCGTTCTGATGTTGGTGCTTACCTTATCGTCATACTCACCAAAAATATTGTAATAGATTACGCCTACGTTAAAGATAGCAGCAGCATTTGCACTGTTTTTTAGATACGCTTTTTGAAATGCATCCGCTGCTTTAAGCGTGTATTTAATTTGCGTAGCACTATCTAAATCTTTCTCTTTGTTTTTTACATTCACAAACAAATCACCAAACTGTAAATATTTTTGCTCCGTTAATTTACCAGCTGCATCTTCTGTGTCATATAAAGAAGTCTTTTTTGCTAAATCATAATTGGTGTCGATAAAATCAATTTCATAATCATCCCATACTTCTTTAGGATAAATTTCTTTACCAAGGCCTAAGTATTTGAAAAATGAAGCTTCATTATTTGTTTTAGTATAATGCTGAACTAAAAAACGATATAAATCTAAATAGATGGCTTCGCTAACTTTACTATCTGCAAGACGACCATAATATTTAGCAGCATTATCCATTTGATTGGCATTCTGATAAGAATAACCAGTATATAAAAGTGCTGTAGTATCCATAGTAATAGAAGCAGACGCCGCCCACTTATTTTGGATAATGATATCGATGTATTTGATAGCCTTTAAAAAGTTTTCGGCAGCAGGTACCCAAGATTTTTCATTAAATACATTAACACCAGCTTGAAAATAAGTGCCATACAAATCAAAGTATGGTTCTACCCCACCCAACTCTTTTATTTTAGCGAACCCTGCATCTAATGATGCATATTTTTCTAAAGCAGCAGCAGCAACATCGCCAGCATTTGGATACTTTGCACGAAGTGCGGCATCTTTAAAAATGGCAGCATAGATACGAGCCTGATAATAATACAATTCAGGTTTGTCTTTTGCTTTAGGATCATTAGCTAGTTTATCTACTTCGGTTTTAGCATCTTCCCATTTCAAAATTCCAACAGCAATTTTTACCTTTTTGAAATCTTGCGCTGACGTTATTTGTGCAACAGCAGCAAATAAAAGCACTAATAAAATCTTCTTCATAACTGGAGTTTTATTAAAAAATAAAATTATTAATTAGTAATTGTGTTATCTGATTCACCCTGCACATCTGTAGCAGCATCATCAGAAGAACCAGCTTGCGTATCTGTATCACCAGCAGCATTTTCAGTAGCTTCTGCTCCTTCAACACCTTCGATAGGCGCTTCCTCTTCCGATTCTTCGATTTGAGAAATTGCAGCAATTTCATCACCCTCATCAATTCTGATAAGCTTAACACCTTGTGTTGCTCTTCCCGCCTCTCTAATATCTTGAATACCGGTTCTGATGGTTACACCCGATTTACAAGTAATGATTAGATCTTCTTTTTCGGTTACATATAAGATACCTACTAGACTACCTGTTTTATCGGTAACGTTAATGGTTTTTACACCCTTGCCGCCCCTATTGGTAATACGGTATTCATCTATTGGTGTACGCTTACCATATCCTTTTTCACTTACTACTAAAATAGTACGGGTAGCATCTTCTTTGTTTACACAAATCATACCTACTACTTCGTCTTTTTCATCGTCTACTTCGATACCGGTAACACCAATGGCACCACGTCCAGTAGCACGCACTTTTACTTCTTCGAAACGAATGGCGCGACCAGATTTTAAAGCCAACATAATTTCTGAAGCACCATCTGTCATGCGTGCTTCTAGTAATTCGTCACCTTCATTGATTGTAATAGCATTTACACCATTGGCTCTTGGTCTACTAAAATCTTCGAGAGAAGTTTTTTTGATGATACCTTTTTTGGTACAAAGTATGATATAGTGATTTTGAACAAAATCTTTATCCGCTAGTTTTTTAACCTCGATAATTGCTTTTACTTTATCGTCTGGTGGAATTTGAATGAGGTTTTGAATAGCACGTCCTTTAGATTGTTTTTCACCTTCAGGAATTTCATACACACGTAACCAGAAACATCTACCTTTTTCGGTAAAGAACATCATGGTATCGTGTGTAGAAGCTACAAATAAATGCTCTACATAATCTTCCTCTCTGGTTTTTGAACCTACTGCACCCCTACCTCCACGTCTTTGTTGACGGTACTCGGTTGCAGATGTACGTTTGATATAACCTAAATGAGAAATGGTGATTACCACATCTTCATCTTCAATTAAATCTTCGATACGCATTTCATCTGCGAGGTATTGAATTTCACTTTTACGAGCGTCACCAAATTTTTCTTTTACTTCTAGTAATTCGGTTCTGATAAGCGCATAACGTAAATCTTCAGAAGCAAGTAATGCTTTCAAATCTTTGATGGTGTTAATTAAACCATTGAATTCTTCAATAATTTTATCACGCTCCATACCCGTTAAACGTTGTAAACGAAGTTCGAGTATTGCTTTTGCTTGCGCTTCAGATAAACCTTCTTCTTGGTTGTACAACTGACTAGTTACTTCATCAAACATTTCTTGCTTAAGCATCCAGCGCTCAGCTTTACTGCGTGCAATTAATGTATCTTTTGCCTCATCAGGTGTACGGCTAGCTCTAATAAGCGCAATTACTTCATCTAAATGATCAAGCGCTTTTAAATAGCCTTCTAATATGTGTGCGCGCTCTTCCGCTTTTTTAAGTTCAAACTTGGCGCGGCGAATCACCACATCCATTCTAAACTCAATGAACTCTACAATTAAATCGCGGAGGTTCATGATTTTAGGTTTGCCTTTTGTTAAAGCAACGTTGTTGATACCGTAGCTTGTTTGAAGCTCGGTAAATTTGTATAACTGATTGATAACAACCTGTGCAACAGCATCACGTTTTAAATCGAGTACGATACGCGTTCCTTCGCGCTTGTTACTTTCATTGTTAACGTTAGAAATACCTTCGATGGTTTTATCGTTAACAAGTTGTCCAATACGGTCGGTTAGGTTATCACGGTTTACTTGGTAAGGAACTTCGGTAATTACGATTTGCTCGCGACCACTTTGTTTGGTGTCTACCTGGCATTTACCACGCACGACTACTCTACCACGTCCGGTAAGTAATCCTTGTCTAACACCTTCCATTCCAAAAATCACACCACCTGTAGGAAAATCTGGCGCTTTAACGTGCGTGATTAATTCTTCTACGGCAATATCTCTATTGTCTACGTATGCAACACAACCATCAATTACTTCACTTAAGTTGTGTGGCATCATATTGGTAGCCATACCTACGGCAATACCAGAAGAACCGTTTACCAAAAGTTGCGGAATACGCGTTGGTAAAACAGTAGGTTCTTTTAATGAATCATCAAAGTTGAGTTGAAAATCAACGGTATCTTTTTCGATATCGTCAATCATGGCTTCAGCAATTTTTTGAAGACGGGCCTCCGTGTAACGCATAGCAGCTGGTGGATCACCATCTTGGTTACCAAAGTTACCCTGACCATCTACAAGCGTGTAACGCATGGTCCAATCTTGCGCCATACGAACAAGGGTATCGTAAATGGAAGCATCACCGTGCGGGTGAAACTTACCCATTACTTCCCCTACTATACGCGCAGATTTTTTATAAGGCTTATTGAAATTATTGCCAAGCTCATTCATGGCATATAAAACCCTGCGATGAACAGGTTTAAAACCATCACGTGCATCAGGTAAAGCACGTCCAACAATCACAGACATCGAGTAATCGATGTACGCTGTTTTCATTTGCTCTTCGATATTAACCTGTATAATACGGTCGTTATCGGAGGTTTGTTCTGGTATCAAATTTTCTTCCATAATTTCTAATCTATAAACGTATCTGTATCAACAATTTGACACGCCAGTTTGGCGGCTTACGAAGATACTTTTTTTAACACGGAAATAGATTAAAAAGGGCCTCAAAAAGAGGGTGTTTTATCCACAATTTTACACACAAAATGTAGGTAAATAATGGTCTAAAAATGGACTATGGAACCTGAACCCATTCATAATCTAGCTGACGCTTGTCTAAATTGGCCGCAATGACCTTTATAAACACTTTATCGCCCATTTTAAAGGTTCGTCCACTCCTTTTGCCTACAAGGCTATAATCAGATTCTATATGCCTAAAATCGTCAAATTCGGAGAGGCCTACAATGGATACCAAACCCTCACATTTATGGGCTACTGTTTCTACCCAAAATCCAAAGCTAGAAACACCACTTACCACACCCTCAAAAGTATCCCCAATATAGTCGTGCATAAACTCTACTTGCTTGTACTTATTGGAAGCTCTTTCACACTCCATAGCAGCACGTTCACGATCGGAACTTTGCTTACATTTTTCTTCCATTTTTTTATCTGCAATAGGCTTGTTATCAAGTACTGTTTGAAGCACGCGGTGCACAAGTACATCGGGGTATCTTCTAATTGGAGAAGTGAAATGACAATAAAAATCAAAAGCGAGACCGTAGTGTCCAATATTTTGTGTCGAATAAACGGCTTTTGCCATAGTCCTAATACCTAATTGCTCGAGCACATGTTGCTCTGGTTTACCCTTTGCATCTTCTAACAATTGATTAAAACTTGCAGAAATTTTTTCTGGAGAACTAGCGTCAAAACCATGTCCGTATTTTTTTGCGTACTGCACAAACGGAGCCAGTTTTTCTGGATCAGGTTGGTCATGAATACGGTATGGAAAAGGAAGCGCTTGTTTATTAATTTGAATTTTAGAAATATTTTCGGCTACTGTTTTATTGGCCAGTAGCATAAACTCTTCGATTAACTGATGTGCCGGTTTACTTTCTTTAATCGTAATGCCAATAGGTTTTGCATTTTCGTCGAGTGTAAAGCGTACTTCTTGAGAAGAAAAATTAATAGCCCCTTTTTTAAATCTGGCTTGTCGTAATTTTTGTGCAAGGCTATGCAGGAGCAAAATATCCTCCACATTTTCACCCTCCTGGGTATCAATAATTGTTTGCACATCTTCGTAGGCATATCGCTTATCGGAATGTGTTACCGTTCGGCCAAGCCAGTATTGTTTTACCTGCGCTTCGTCGTTGATTTGGAAAATGGCAGAAAAAGTAAATTTGTCTTCGTTGGGACGTAACGAACATAATTCGTTTGAAATTTTTTCCGGTAACATGGGATTTACACGGTCAGGCAAATACACAGACGTTGCGCGTTTATACGCTTCGGCGTCTAAATCGGTATCTGGTAAAACATAATAGCTCACGTCAGCAATATGCACCCCAATTTCGTATAGGCCACTCGGTAATTTTCGAATAGAAAGTGCATCATCAAAGTCTTTAGCATCTGCAGGGTCAATGGTAAATGTTTTGATATCTCGGCAATCTCTACGTTTGGCTATTTCTGCTTCATCTAATACAACTGGTAATGCTTCCGCTGCTTCTAACACGTCTTGCGGAAAAAATAATGGGAAACCGGCCTGCGCCAATAGCTCCTTCATAGCAGCCTCATTTTCATCTTCGGGAGCCATCACCGCGGTTACTTCACCTACTGGTTTTTTATCGTCTTTGTCCCATTTTACAAGTTTTGCAGATACCCTATCTTTATTTTTTGCACCATTTAAATATTGTAGCGGAATAAAAATATCGGGCATGGGTTTATCAGTATCTGGCACAAAAAATGCAAACTTATCGGAGAGCTGAATATGCCCTATAAATTCGGTTTGACGTCGTTCTACTACTTCTACAACCTTCCCTTCTTTTTTGCCGGTACGCCCATTTTCGCGGGTAATTTTCACACGTACGGTATCACCATGTAGGGCATTACCCATATCCATCGGCTTTACCATAATATCAATGGCATTGTTGTCTACAATAACGTAGCCCATACCAGAGCGCGTGATATCTATTTTACCTTTTAAGGTGGCAACCACTATGGGCTTTGCTGTTTTCTTTTGTTTTGACTTTTTTGCTTTACTCATGTTGCATGTTGGCGTTAAACCCAGTTATAAATGAAAGGATCAACTCATCAAATTGAGGGCCTTCGTCAAATAAAAAAGAGTGTTTGATAGGTAGCACATAAAAAGGCAGTTCCTTTAATTCTTCTTGGAACTTCGTAAGTCTTACTGCGTCTTTTTCTGTGGTGATAATAAATTTGTGCTGGGCAGCAATGCTATTAAACTGACCCACTAGATCTTGTAAATCATCAATTGAAAAAATATGATGATCTGCGTAATCTTGTTGGTAATAAGTTTTTGCCTGTTCGTGTAAATAATTTTTGAGCGGCTTTGGATTGGCAATGCCACACATTAAAAGCACTTCATCCTCATTTGTGATGGGGCGTTTACTCGTCACATCTAAAATATGATAGGGCGTCTCATATGTAATGCAGGTAAAAAACACGTGCTGGTGGTTTTTAGGGCGCAGTGACCTCATTATTTTTTGCCTTTGCGCTTCCGATAAATCAGGTGGACACTTGGTAACAATAATTACCTGTGCCCTTTTTGCGGAACCTCTTTCGTCTCTTAAATCGCCTGTGGGCAAAAAGAAATCATGATTATAGGTATTGCCAAATTCGGTAAGTAAAATATTAAACCCTGCCCTTACCGATCTGTGCTGAAAAGCATCGTCTAAAATAATGGCTTGTAAATCTTTGATGTCATGTAACAGTTGCGGAATGGCTACCAACCTTTCTTCACCAACTGCAACCGGTACCGATGGAAATTTTTGATGAAAGAGCATAGGCTCATCTCCTATTTCAAGCGCTGTTGTAGATGCACCTGCTAATACATATCCTTTTGTTTTTCTTTTATAGCCTCTACTAACTGTAGCCACTTTATAGCGGGTATGCAGTAACGCTAATAGATATTCTACCATGGGTGATTTACCCGTGCCACCCACTGCCAAATTACCAACACATATAAGCGGAAAATTAAACCTAGCCGAACTCAAATACTGTTTATCAAATAGCCAGTTGCGGATTTTAATAAATGCCCCATACAAAATAGCAAGCGGCAATAATAAAACACGAAAGGAAGTAAGAAAAATGGTATTAAAATTCATAGATGCGACTCGGCGTAATGAGGTAGTGCAAAGGTACGTCAAATTGGTCTGTATCTGCTATATGCTGGATGGGGTCAAAATATGAAAAACCCATAGCAATCACCCCATGGTTGCAAGAGGCTAAAAAGCGGTCGTAATAGCCTTTCCCGTAGCCCACTCTATACCCTTCTGTATCAGCAACAAGTAATGGGACAAATACCAAATCGATCGTTTGAGGATCTACCGGATTTGGAGCATCGGGCTCTAATACCCCAAATTTACCAGGCTTGTATACCGTGTTTTCATCTATCTGATGCGCAGTAAATTGATGCGCGTCTGGATCCATTACCGGATAGGAAATAGAAAGCCCAGGAACCATATGACGTAGATATCCCGAAAATAAATGCGTGTTGGGCTCTGCTTGGTTGGGCATGGGCCAATATGTGAGAAGCGACCTAATGGCCGAAAAATCAAACTTTTGAAATTGAATGAGCATTAAATCATCAAACTGCAAACGCGTTTTGCTGGGCAAGTCTTGGCGTTTGTTTTTGTACAATTCTCTTAATGCTTGCTTGTTCATTGGGTACTATGTTGCAACAAAAAATGAAAAAATAGTAGTCCCGTAATTGCGCTGAAAAGAGTAACCTTCAAAATTTTTATAGTCGTTACGCGGTGTATGCTCTAACACAAAAAATCCACCCGACTTAATAAGTTTTTTTGCGACAATTATTTTAGGCAGTTCATCGATGGTACCTAATGCATAAGGCGGTCCAGCAAAAATAAAATCGTAAGCGGTGGTACAACTATTTAAGTAAGCAAATACATCCAGCTTTAATACCTGTGCGCCTTCTATTTTTAATAAAGCAATGTTTTTTTGTATAAACGCCTGCATGATAGGGTCTTTTTCAATCAGCGTTAGCTTAGCTGCTCCCCTAGAAGCAAGTTCATAACTTATACAACCCGTGCCTCCAAATAAGTCGAGGGTTTCAATCTCATCAAAAGACATTCTACTTTGTAAAATATTAAAGAGACCTTCTTTTGCAATATCGGTGGTTGGCCTCGTGTGCGGCATATTGGTGGGTGGACTAATTCGGCGTCCACCATATTTACCTGAAATGATCCTCATGCTAATGGCTTCAAAAAGGCTGTAAAAAAATGAGCGGTTTGCGCTTCAAACATAGCAGACAATACTTTTTCTTGACGTGGCTTTTTATATTCTACCATCGGAAAAATTTGCTCTACACAAACAGCCGCCGCTGAGCTTGCATCAATAAAGCCCATCATATTTACTTTAATGTTAGCCGCATCAATTTGGTGCGAAGCATTTATATGTAAAAGATGGTAACAGATATCTTCGGTACTGATAAAAGAAAAACTTTGAATGAACTGAAGTGTGCTTGACACAAACAAGCTTGCGATAAAATGATTTTTATAAAACTGCAGTTTTAACATGGGTTTGTCAGAAACTGCTTCGGCATAAAGTCCTGTAATATTGGGTGTATAGGCATGCGCTAATTGATGCAGCGGATACCTAGCATTTAAAACATCGAGTAAGCTATTGGGTATACGGTAACAATTAATAAGCGAAGGCGTGTTTTTTATTTTCTCATGCTTGAGTGAAGCCTCAACAGCAGGCCCAAATAATAATTGTAAATAATCGGTAGCTGCTTCTGTATTAAATTTTTCTAGCGGAACAATAACAGCTGTTGCATTATTGATAAAAACTTGAACAGCGCTCACTGACTTTTGCAATAAGTTGGATGCAGCAGCTGCTTCAGAAAAAATGGACTCCCAATTATTTTCAAGCGCACTCCCTCCTGTCTCCCATTCAAAAAATTCGAAAGCTTGAATGGCCTGATTTCCCATATTAATTAGGGAACAAGCAATATGATCGTTTGCAATATCAAATTGTAATAATTCGGCAGTTGATGTTAAAGTAACTGAAGCATCACCATAAAAAGAATATGTTTTTTGAATAGCCATTGGATTTCACTGCTTAATTATGTGCAATAATATAAAAAAAGAAGGTGATTTGAACACACTATTATATAGTAGATTTGCAAACCCTATGTCTAGCAGCCCAAACACGTCTAATTTACAGGTAAACAGCTCTCACAAGCAAATATTATCCATTGCCTTACCCATTAGCGCCTCCATTTTGGTGCCCCAAATTAACTTTATCACCAACAATATCTTTTTGGGTGGATTGGGGCAAGAAGCGTTAGGACTTGCTGGAATTACCGGGGTGTTTTACTTAATTTTTGCTGTTATTGGACATGGTCTAAACAATGGTTTACAATCCCTTATATCACGTAGGGCAGGCGAAAATAATATTGAAGAAATTGGAAATCTGTTTTCGCAAGGCATACGCATTGCGCTCGCATTTTCATTTATAGGTATTTTAATAACCTGGTTGGTAGTGCCTGCCCTTTTTAAATTTGCACTCCACGATCCACTACTTGTAGATAAAGCCGTCAGTTTTTTAAATATCAGAATTGTAGGTCTTCCCCTACTTTTTGTATACCAAATGCGAAATGCATTACTGGTCGGTACCAACCAAACCAAGTACTTAATTATTGGTACGGCCACCGAAGCAGTAACCAATATCTTTTTTGATTACGGATTTATTTATGGCAAATTTGGTTTACCCAACCTAGGTTTTAATGGTGCCGCTTACGCTTCTATTATTTCTGAATTTGCAGGCCTTGCTGTTTTATTTGTACTCATTCATGTTAAAGGAATAAGCAAACAGTTTCAACTATTTAAGTATTGGGCTTTTGATTGGATCAATATCAAACTCATTTTAAAAATTTCTAGTCCAATTGTTTTACAGTATGCCATCAGTATTATTAGCTGGGAGTTCTTTTATATTTTAATTGAACACCATGGTGCTAGAGATTTAGCCGTGTCTAATACCATGCGCAATATTTTTGGATTCTTTGGTTGCTTTACTTGGGCATTTGGTGCAACGGCTAATAGTATGGTGAGTAATTTAATGGGACAAAATTTAAATGAACAGGTACCTGTTGTTATCAACCGCATTATGATGTGGAGTGCCGGCATGGCCATTATTGTGTGTACCTTCTTAAATATTTTTCCAACCCAAGTACTTTCTATTTACGGACAAGGACCTGCATTTATTGAAGCTGGCATTCCAGTACTTCGCATTGTTTCGATGGCACTGGTGCTTATGTCAGTATCGGTGGTATGGCTTAATTCGGTAACTGGAACGGGCAATACTAAAGTAAATTTATACAGTGAGTTTGCTGCCATTATTTTATACTGCAGCTATGTATTTATTGTATTAGAGCACCTCAAATTACCTATCGAATGGGGCTGGATGAGTGAAGTGATATACTGGGTAACACTATTTATCCCTTCGTTTATATATATGAAAAGTGGTAGGTGGAAAAAACTAGCCAAGTACTAATTTGTCTACTAGTTCGATGTAAGACCTCATGGCATCCTCTTTGGACATGCCCGCTAATTTTTGCCAAGCATTAAATTTAAAGGTCGCAACAAAATCAAAAGCATTTTCTGGCTTGTTAGCATCAGTAGCATCACCTATAGATCCTTGCTTATATAAAGAATACAATGAAAGAAGCGTTTCGTTGTCAGGCTTTTCTGTTAAGGTTTTTGTTTTTTCAAATGCAGCTTCAAATTTTGTTTGTAATTCCATGGTTGTTTATTTATTGTGCAGCTGCTAACATTTTAGCACCGGCTGCTTTAAGTGAAATATCTTCTGTTTTTCTGGTAGGAAGTTTTACCATTTTAGTAAGCACTTCTATTAGTTTGGTGGGCTGATGCAACTGATAGTAAATTTTTGCAAGTTCTAAATAGGTGTTTACAAAATAAGGATCTAGGGTTCTTGCTTTTTCCAAATAAAAAACCGCACTATCCATACTTCCTTCGGGTAATCCACCATACATGAGTTTAACGGCCGCTTTTTTTACGAAGTTTAAATTGGCCATTTCCATATGCCATTTTCCTAAAGTAAAATTTGCTTTTGCATGACCGGGGTTAATGGCAAGCGCTTCGTCTGCGTAAATTTTTGAATTGCGCACACACTCAATTAATCTTTTATTGTCTGGTTGAAGTTCTGAAAGTTTAGCCTGCGTTAAAGACATGACGTATGCAGCATCTGCATTTTTTGGATAAGAAGCATAGGCTCTTAATGCATAAGCACCCGCAGACGATAAAAACAATTGTTTTGATTTGAGATCCTTTTCGTTAAAGCCAGCAAGCATGGTAGAAAGCTCAGCGGCCCTTACTAGCGCTATTACATTGGTGGTTTCTTGACTGAGTACCAGTTTGTATTTGTCTAATGCCTCAATTTCTTTTTGAGAGCGCTCCAATTGTAATCCTTCTTTTAATAAAGCTGCAATATCCTGTGCTTGCGCAAAATTTAAAAATGCACCAACACATATGGCTAAAAAAAAGATTATTTTTTTCATGGCTACAAATCTTTGCGGTTCATGGTTAAACCCACGGCTACAGAACCTACCATACCTGCAATGGGCGGCACCATTTTTTGAATATGTATAGAAATTTCCTGTGCAGTAGAAAATTTTTCAAAAACAGCAAGTGTAAAATTAGCAGCAACGGTTTCAAGTAAAGGTGTTGCCTCCTGCATCTGATGTTGTAAAATAGAAAACACAGCACCATAATCGATGGTATCTGCTAACTGTGTGATAGGAAAACTACTGGGCTCGTAAACAACCGTTACGTTAATTTTGAAAGTGTTGCCTACTAATTTTTCTTCTTCAAACAACCCATGATAACCATGCAGTAAAATATCAACTAAATGTATGGTTTGGGTCATAAGAAAAGTTTAAGCCAAGCCTTCTGCTGTTAAATAACGTTCTGCGTCAAGTGCAGCCATACAACCGCTACCAGCAGCTGTAACAGCTTGTCTGTAGTTTTTATCTTGCACATCACCTGCAGCAAAAACACCTGGAACATTTGTTTTGGTTGTACCCGGAATGGTTGTGATATATCCGGTTTCATCCATATCTAGGTAGTCCTTAAATATTTTGCTATTAGGCTCGTGACCAATGGCAACAAAAAATCCTGAAATAGGTATTTCTTGAGTGTCACCCGTTTTATTATTTTTAATACGCACCGCTTCTACTTTTTGTGCGCCTAAAATTTCGTCGGTATCGGTGTTCCAGTATACTTTAATGTTTGGGGTATTTAAAACACGGTCTTGCATTACTTTACTTGCACGCATTTGTTCTTTTCTAACAAACATGTGAACGGTTGTACATAGTTTAGATAAATACACGGCTTCTTCAGCAGCGGTATCACCAGCACCTACAATGGCCACTTCTTTTCCTTTAAAGAAAAATCCATCACACACAGCGCAAGCACTTACACCAAAACCATTTAAACGCTGTTCGCTTTCTAGGCCTAACCATTTTGCAGAAGCACCTGTAGAAATAATTACCGTATCTGCAGCAATCCATTTTTCTTCGTCAATTTCTACTAAAAAAGGACGCTTACTAAAATCTACTTTGGTAGCCATACCATATCTGATATCGGCTCCCATGCGTTTTGCCTGCGCTTCAAAATGTACCATCATTTCTGGTCCTTGAATACCATCTGGATAACCCGGATAATTTTCAACCTCGGTTGTAATGGTTAACTGGCCACCTGGTTGAATACCTTGGTATAAAACTGGTTTCATGTTAGCACGTGCCGCATAGATTGCAGATGTATAACCTGCAGGGCCAGAACCAATAATTAAAACGTGTACTTTTTCTGAAATTTCTTGAGACATAAACTTATGTTTTACAAAAAAGCCCCAACAATAATTACTTGCAGGGGCTTCTCTTTTATTATTTTTAATTAGCCCAAATAAGCTTTTAAGGCGTTGCTATAACGTGCTTTTTGCAAACGTTTAATAGCGCGCTCTTTAATTTGTCTGATACGCTCTTTGGTTAAATCATATTTCATTCCAATTTGCTCAATGGTTACACCATTTTCGCCATCTAAACCAAAATATGCATTTACAATTTCTGCTTCACGAGGGCTTAACGATTTTAAAACACGTCTGATTTCTTCACGTAAAGAGTCTTTCATAACGTCTTCGTCGGTGTCATCAGAACCTTCCAATAAATCACCCATCGCTACATCTTCTGCTTCGTGCACTGGTGCATCTAGTGAAGTGTGACGTGTATTTGATTGGAAAATATTGTTGATTTCAGTTTCAGACATTTCTAGAATTTCTGCTAACTCCTCGGTAGAAGGCTCACGCTCATGCTCCTGCTCAAAAGCCATGTATGCTTTGTTGGCTTTATTGTAGGTACCAATTTTGTTTTGAGGTAAACGCACCAAACGACCCTGCTCTGCTAATGCTTGCAAAATAGATTGACGAATCCACCACACCGCATAAGAAATGAATTTGAAACCTTTTGTTTCATCAAAACGTTGCGCTGCTTTTATAAGACCTAGATTTCCTTCATTGATTAAATCAGATAAAGACAAACCTTGGTGTTGATATTGTTTAGCAACCGAAACCACGAAACGTAAATTGGCTTGCACCAATTTATCGAGTGCACGTTGATCCCCCATTTTAATGCGTTGCGCCAAAGTCGTTTCCTCTTCTGGCGTAATCATCGAAATTTTAGAAATTTCTTGAAGGTATTTTTCAACTGCTTGCGAGTCACGGTTGGTAATCTGTGTAGCGATTTTGAGCTGCCTCATGCTGTCTTACGATTAGTTCTTTGAATAGCTTATAAAGTGGGCGAAGATACAAAATTGCCCTACAAAAACCGCATAAAATGTCGATTTTATTACGATTTGGAATCTTATCTTCGCAGCCATGATAGACTTTAGGTCCGATACTGTAACAAAACCTAGCCCCAAAATGTTGGCCGCCATGTCTAGCGCGCCCGTGGGTGACGATGTTTTTGGCGAAGATCCTACCGTAAATGCCCTCGAAAAAATGACCGCTACCATGTTTGGAATGGAAGCTGCCCTTTATTGTCCGAGCGGCACCATGACCAATCAGTTAGCTATTAAATGCCATACAAGTGCCGGCGACGAGGTTATATGTGACGAGCTTTCTCATATTTACCAGTATGAAGGCGGAGGTATTGCCTTTAATTCGGGTGCGTCGGTTCGTTTATTAAGGGGCGACAGAGGCAGAATTACAGCTAGTATGGTTGCGGCTTCTATTAATCCCGACGACATTCATAAGCCACCTTCTGCCCTTGTCTCACTGGAAAATACCGTAAACCGTGCTGGAGGTAGTATTTATCAACTATCTGATATTAAACCTATTAGAGAGGTTTGCTTAACTAAAAATTTAGCACTTCATTTAGATGGTGCAAGACTTTTTAACGCCCTAGTTGAAACCGCAGACACCGCCCTTAGTTATGGTGAGACATTTGACAGTATCAGCATTTGCCTAAGCAAAGGCCTGGGCGCACCTATTGGAAGTTTGCTATTAGGAAACGGTGGTTTTATTAAAAAAGCCAAGCGTTTTAGAAAGGTATTTGGAGGCGGAATGAGACAAGCTGGCTTTATAGCAGCTGCAGGCATTTATGCTTTAGAAAATAATATTGAGCGTTTAGCCCAGGATCATACCCATGCCAAGCAACTCGCGGCAGCCCTTTCTGAACTAGATTTTGTAGGAGAAATACTCCCTGTTGAAACCAATATCATCATATTTGAAGTGAAAGGACGTTTTACGGCTCCAGAACTTATTAAGATATTGCAACCATTTAACATATTTGCCTTTACGGTGTCAGAACACCAAATTAGATTTGTACTCCATTTAGATATTACCCCAGCTATGGTAGAAGAAACGATAGCTGTATTACATAAATTATAGAATTGAAGCGTTATGTTAGCCAGAATTAACCCAACCAACACGCAAGCTTGGTTTGTTTTACAAAAGCATTATGAAGAAGAAATGAACCGCAGACATATGCGTGATTTGTTTGCTTCGGATCCGGATAGATTTAAAAAGTTCTCAATTACACTTGGCGAAATCCTTTTTGATTATTCTAAAAATATCATCAACGAAAAAACCCTCAAGCTTCTATTACAACTTGCCGAAGACTGTAATGTTAAGCAGGCCATTGCCGAACAGTTTGCAGGTATACCTATTAACGAAACAGAAAATAGAGCCGTATTACATACCGCTTTAAGAAGTTTTGACCCTACCCCCATTTTGGTGGATGGCGCAGATATCAAGCCTGGCATTCAAAAAGTACGTGCACAAATGGAGGCATTTTGCGCGGCTATTCATAGCGGAACGCACACAGGCTATACCGGTAAAAAAATCAAATACATTGTAAATATTGGCATTGGCGGAAGCGATTTAGGTCCGGTAATGGTAACAGAAGCCTTAAAGCCTTACTGGGTTGAAGGCATTCAAACCTATTTTGTATCCAATGTAGATGGTACCCATATTGCAGAAACATTAAAAAAAGTAACGCCCGACGAAACCTTGTTTTTAATTGCTTCTAAAACATTTACCACACAAGAAACCATGACCAATGCCCAAACGGCAAGAGACTGGTTTTTACAACACGCTACCGACCAAAAACATATTGCCCTTCATTTTGCGGCACTCAGTACCAACGAAAAAGCAGTAACTGCTTTTGGTATCGATCCAAAAAATATGTTTGAATTTTGGGACTGGGTTGGTGGACGCTATTCTTTATGGAGCGCCATTGGACTATCTATTGCACTTACCATTGGCTACAATAATTTTGAAGCATTACTAAAAGGTGCAGAAGCTACAGATAAGCACGTAGCAGCTACTCCATTTGATAAAAATATTTCGGTACTGATGGCGCTTATTGGCATTTGGTACACCAACTTTTTTGGTGCACAAAGTGAAGCCATTTTACCTTACGATCAGTACATGCACCGCTTTGCTGCCTATTTCCAACAAGGCAATATGGAAAGCAACGGTAAAAGTATTGACAGAAGCGGCAACCCTGTTAACTATGCAACGGGCCCTGTTATTTGGGGCGAGCCAGGCACCAACGGTCAGCACGCTTTTTACCAACTCATTCACCAAGGAACTTTATTAATTCCTTCCGATTTTATTGCACCAGCTAATTCACACAATGCCATTGGTGATCACCATGTAAAACTGTTAAGCAACTTTTTTGCACAAACAGAAGCGTTACTGAATGGTAAATCAGAAAATGAAGTGATGGTGGAATTCATGAAAACATCGATGGATGAAAAAGATGTAAAACGTTTAACGCCGTACAAAGTTTTTGAAGGCAATAAACCCACCAACTCTTTTTTATTAAAAGAAATTAATCCGTTTAACCTAGGAAGTTTGATTGCACTCTACGAACATAAAATATTTGTACAAGGTGTGATTTGGAACGTATTTAGTTTTGATCAGTGGGGTGTAGAACTTGGTAAACAACTGGCCAATAAAGTGTTACCTGAACTTGAAAACAACGACACCATCAGTTCACACGACGCTTCTACCAACGGTCTTATCAATGCATACAAGGCCTTTAGAAATGGACATTAATATTAGACCTATTGCACCTGAACACAACAAAGCGCTTGCTACGATTATTAGAGCGGCACTAGAAGAGTTTGGGGCTAATAAGCCTGGTACCGTTTACTTTGACGATAGTACCGATCATTTATATGAACTGTTTTCGGGCACGCCTCAAAGTTTTTATTTTGTAGCACAGGATGGCGATACAGTTTTAGGTGGCGCTGGTATATTTCCTACCGAGGGGCTTGGAGAAACTACTTGCGAACTTGTAAAAATGTATTTAACACCAACTGCGCGCGGAACAGGTCTTGGCAAAAAATTAATTGCTACTTGTTTAGAAGAAGCAAAAAAAATAGGATTCACTAAAGTGTATTTAGAAACCATGCCTGAATTAAAAAAGGCAGTGAGTGTCTACGAAAAATTTGGATTTACTTACCTAGATGCACCCATGGGAAATACTGGTCACAATGGATGTGACATTTGGATGCTAAAAAATATTTAATCGAAAATTTAAATTACCACTTATCTACCTCTTCGGTACTTAAGTTGTCACCAGCACTAACATCCGGCTTTGGAGTTGGAGCAGGAGCTTCTTGCGCTTCTTCCTGTGCAGGTGCAGCAGGTTCTGAAGCAACTGGCGCTTCTGGTGCACTAGCAGCTGGAGCAGCATGCGAGTATCCACCTTCTTGACCTTCGCCTTCTTCGTACTCGTGGTTAAAAGCATCAAAATCAAAATCAGGCATTAAATCTGTTTTCACATAATCTACTGCTTCGCCTAATGCTTTTACAAATTTGTTGAAGTCTTCTTTGTATAAAAATATTTTATGACGGTCGTAGCCAGAATCATCGGCACGCTTTCTACTTTCTGTAATAGTCAAATAATAATCACTAC